>VFQQ010000106.1_pt1 | contig 218443 bp, 191 predicted proteins | sample 3512341 | NCBI WGS metagenome assembly VFQQ01 (sample SAMN10412373, study PRJNA504923) | tailings metagenome | isolation source: Relicate 2 Philex TSF1 revegetated site | place: Philippines: Tuba, Benguet | collected 2017-08-29 | reverse complement strand
GGTGCCGCAACAGGGGATCGAGGAAGTGACGGGCGGCATGCTCGCGGAAGTCGGGCGATAGGAAGCCGACACGCAGCTTGCGGTCCGGGCTCCGGTCGTTCGCGAAGCTCACCTCGGCCGGCCTATGCGGACGCGCATGGGCCGCGTCGAACCGCTCGTACTCCGCGAAGATCTCCTCCGCGCTCCGGTCAGGATGGTAGTTCAAGCAGAACAACAGGTTCGCGTGAGCCAACGCGTAATCAGGCTTCAAAGACAAAGCCCGGCGGAAGAGAGATTCGGATTCCGCGAATTGGGACAGATCTTTGCGGATGACGCCGAGATTGCTCACCCAACGCTGCTCATTGGGCGCAAGCTCCATGGCGCGCGCTGTCGCGTTCCCCGCGGCGACCATGTGCCCGATGCGAAGCTTCAAGGCGCCGAGATTGCCGAATGCGATTGCGGAGTTGGGATCGGTCGCGACGGCTTTGTCGAGGAGGGCCGCTGCCTCGTTGAACTTCTGAAGCGCCATCGCGGTCGCGGCGAGATCCGACAGAATGTCCGCACGGTTCGGGCGCAGCTCCGCCGCGCGTTCCAGTGCCTTCTCGGCTTCGGCCGGCTTGTTCTGGCGCTGGAGCGCGACGCCGAGGCCGTGCCAGGCTTCCGCATAGGACGGGTTCGACGCGACGGCGTTGCGATAGCTTGCCTCCGCCGCCACAAACTGCCCCGCATCGCGTGCGATGTTGCCGAGGTTGTTGTGGGCCGGCGCAAATTTGGGATCGGCTGCGAGCGCGGCGCGATAGGCTGCCGCGGCTTCGTCCGTTCGTCCTGCGGCGCGCAACACGACACCGAGATTGGCCTGGAAATCCGCCGCATCGGGTTTCAGCGCAACGGCGCGGCGCCCCGCAACGATGGCGGGCTCGATGGCGCCGCCGCGATGCAGGGCAAGGCTCAGGATTTCCCAGGCGAGCGCTTCATCCGGTGCGATCTCCGCCGCGCGCTGCGCATCAACGGCAGCGGACCTCACATCCCCGCGGTCGAGCGCTTCCATGGCACGCTGCAGCAGCGCCTGGCCGTCGCTCGTTTCTCGATTGGTGACCGGCTGGCGCTGCATGCGAGCCCTTTTGCCCTATCGTGCCTCGCGCGGACACGGGATGTCCGCAGCTCCGAAACCACGCAAAACACGTGATCAAACGCGCCTCAGGAATCCTTTCGGCCAGTACGTGACACGCTCCGTGACGACGCCCTCGTTGAAGGGGAACGCCGGCTCCTCGAGCACGAACTCGGGATGGCCCGCGGCAAATTCTGCCGCGGCATCGAGGGGATTGTTCCAGCTCCAGTCCGGCGCGGTGCGCGGCGCCCCCACGACCTCTTTCATGATGCCGTCGGTCGCGACGATGTAGGACCCCGGCGTCACCATCGGGCCGTACGCCTCGAGCTCGGCGAGCACATGGGCCTTGGTGTGGTTACTGTCGAGCAGTACCAGCACCGTCTCGCCCGGAGAGAGGAGGCCGCGAACCTGATCGACGATCTCGGGCGCAACCGAGCTGCCCTCGACGAGCGTGATCAGCGGCTTCATCTCGTGAGCTTCGATCGCCTGCCGATTGTGCGGGCGGATCTCGATGTCGATACCGATCACGCGGCCCTTGCCCATGGCCTTGAACAGGCTGGCGTAGAATATCAGCGAGCCGCCATGCGCCACGCCCGTCTCGATGATCACGTCGGGCTTTACCCGGTAGATCACCTCCTGGATGCGCAGCATATCCTCGGGAAGCTGGATGACGGGGCGGCCCATCCAACTGAAAGAATAGACATATTTTGTATCCCAGCCGCAGCGGACCCAGGCTTTCGAGATCAGACGAAACGCCTCCGGACTGTCCAGCTTGTGGACCGTCTCACCGTTCGCTCCCTCGGCGATCACGACGCCATTGACCTCATCGATTTTAAGCATGGAGATGAGCAGCCTTTCGCGCGGGACCCTTCGGATAAGACTCGAATGCGCGCGCCGGACTGACCAATCCAGCGCGATCACGGAGTCTCACTTGAGCTCCCATCTCCATGCGATTTGGCTTGCCCCAACCTGAACGCTGGGTTCGCCATTCGAACGCGAAACGGCCGCATCCCTGGGACGCGGCCGTTCGACTTGTATGTGGCGACGCTGACTAGACGTCGATGAACTTGGTGAAGTCGTAGGTCCAGGGCGTCGAGCCGTCGGTGGTGATCACACCGATCAGCGTGCCGCCAGAGGTGAAGTCGCCGTTCGTGCTGAAGTACAGCTGGCCGGTATCCTGCTGGTAGACGAAGCCACCCTTGCCGCCCGTCGCCAGGGTCGTCGAGAGGAGCGCCGCGCTGTTGGCAACAGCCTTGATGTTGCCGTTGTTGGTGAGCGAGCCGGTGGTGTCGTAGGTGTTGGTGTTCACCGTCGAGTTGGCGTCGGTGTCGAGGCCGATCCGGTCTGCGCCCGTGCCCATGTTCATGACGACCATGTGGCTGCCGGCCGAGTTCTGATCGAACACGAAGGTGTCCGCGCCGCTGCCGCCCGTCACGTGGTCGATGCCGCCGCCGCCGCGGATGTGGCTCGTGCCTGCCGTGACCGTGATAGTATCTGCACCCGCTCCGCCGATCACCGTCTCAACGTTCGCAACCGAGACCGTGTTGGCGAAGTCGCCGAGCGTGAGCTTGTCGGACGCGCCGCCAAGGTCGATCGAAGCGTTGGAGGCCTGGGCGCCAAGCGTGATCGTATCGACACCCGAGCCGCCGGCGATGGTTTCGACGTTGGAAACCGTCGCGGTGTTCGAGAAGTTGCCGAACGTCAGCTTGTCGCTGCCGCCGAGCAGATCGATGGAGCCGCCCGCCACCTGGGTGGTGTAGGTCACCGTGTCGCTGCCAGCGTTGCCGATCAGGTTCTCGACGTTCGCCACCGAGCCGACGTTGGTGAAGTTACCGAGCGTCAGGGTATCGACGTTGGCGCCGAGATCGACAGACATTCCGGTCGTGAGCGCCGAGCCCAGCGTGATGGTGTCGATGTTGCCGCCACCCACCAGAGTTTCGACGTTGGAGACCGTCGCCACGTTGGCGAAGTTGCCGAAGGTGAGCTTGTCGCTGCCCGCACCGAGATCGAAGAAGGCATCCACCGCGACCGTCGACAGCACAACCGTATCCGCGGCCGAACCACCAATCAGCGTCTCGACGTTCGAGACCGAGAGACCGGAGTTCACGAAGTCGCCGAGGGTCAGCTTGTCCGCGCCGTCGCCAAGGTTGATGTTGGCCTTGGTGATCTGCGTGGCAATGGTGAGGGTATCCGCATCGGCACCCGCCACGATCGTTTCCACGTTGCCCACCGTCACGGTGTTGACGTAGTCGCCGAGTGTCAGGGTATCGTTGCCGGCGCCCAGATCCACCGAGCCGTTGGAGACCTGCGAGCCGTAGGTGAGCGAGTCGGTTCCCGTTCCGCCGACGACCGATTCGACGTGGTAGACGGTTGCCGTGTTCGTGTAGTTGCCGAAGGTCAGCGAGTCTGCGCCGGCGCCGAGATCGATCATCACCCCGTTGACTGCCGAGGTGTAGGTGATCGTATCAGCAGCGGAGCCGCCAAGGACCGATTCAACGTTGGTCAGCGTTGCCGAGTTGGCGAAGTTGCCGAACACCAGGCTGTCGTAACCGGCGCCGAGGTCGATCAAGACGTTGGTTGCCTGGGTTGCGATCGTGATGCTGTCGGAGTCGCTGCCGCTCGTCAGGGTTTCAACGTTCGAGACCGAGCCGTAGTTCGCCGAGTCGCTCAGCACGAGCTTGTCGCTGCCTGCGCCGAGGTTGACCAGGTCGGAGGCACCGAGCGCGCTTGCCAGCGTGATGGTGTCGTTGCCCGAGCCGCCGTTCAGCGTTTCGACGTGAGCGACGGTCGCGGTGTTCGCGAAGTCGCCGAGCGTCAGCTTATCACCGCCGTCACCCAGATCGAAGGAGCCCTTCGAGACGATGTCCGTGATGGTGATCGTGTCAGCCAGCGCACCGCCGATGATCGTCTCGACGCCGGCGACCGAGCCGGTGTTGGTGAAGTCGCCGAGCTTCAGCGTGTCGTTGCCCGCACCGAGGTTGATGCTGTTCGAGGCACCGAGCGCGCTGCCGAGCGTGATGCTGTCGGACGAGGTGCCGCCGGCCAGCGTCTCTACTCCGGAGATCGTTGCGGTGTTCGCGAAGTTTCCGAGCGTCAGCGTGTCGTTGCCCACACCGAGATCGATGAGTGCATCGGACGCCGCGGCGCCGAGGGTGATCGTGTCGGCAGCAGAGCCGCCGGCGATCGATTCGACGTTCGAGACCGTCGCCGAGTTGGCGAAGTTGCCGAAGGTGAGTGCGTCGATACCGGCGCCAAGATCGAGCGAGGCGTTCACGGCCTGCGTCGCGATCGTGACGGTATCCGAGTCAGAGCCGCCGATCAGCGTCTCGACGTTGGACACGGAGCCCGTGTTCATGAAGTCGGACAGTGTCAGCTTATCGCTGCCGGCACCGAGGTTGATGCTGTCGGACACGTTGATCGCGGAGGCCAGCGTGATGGTGTCGTTGTCCGTTCCGCCGACCAGCGTCTCGATATGAGCAACCGTTGCCGAGTTGACGAAGTCGCCGAGGGTGAGCTTGTCCGCCCCGTCTCCGAGGTCGACCGAGCCCTTCGAGGCCTGCGTCGCGAGGGTGATGGTATCCGCGCCCGTTCCGCCGATGATCGTCTCCACGTTGGAGAGCGAGCCGGTGTTGGCGAAGTTGCCGAGCGTCAGCGTGTCGGCGCCGGCGCCGAGATCGATGGCGTTCGACGAGGCCATCGCGCTGCCCAGGGTCACGCTGTCGGCGAAGATGCCGCCGGTCAGCGTCTCGACTCCAGAGACCGTCAGGCTGTTCGCGAAGTTGCCGAGCGTCAGGACGTCGTTGCCAACACCGAGGTCGATGATGGTCTCGGACGTTCCCGCACCGAGCGATACTGTGTCCGCGGCGGATCCGCCAAGGACCGACTCCGCATTAGAGATGGTCGCGGTGTTGGCGAAGTTGCCGAGGGTGAGGCTGTCAGCACCGGCGCCGAGGTTGATCGCGGCATCCGACACCTGTGTGGCGAAGGTGATGGTGTCGACATCCGCGCCGCCGACCAGGGTCTCGACGTTGGAGACCGAGCCGGTGTTGGCGAAGTCGCCGAGCGTCAGCTTGTCGAGGCCCGCGCCGAGGTTGATGAGGCTCGAGGAGGTGAGAGCCGCACCGAGCGTGATGGTATCCACCGACGTGCCGCCGATCAGGGTCTCGACGTTCGAGATCGTCGCCGTGTTGGCGAAGTCGCCGAGCGTCAGGCTGTCTGCGCCGTCACCGAGGTCCACGGCAGCCTTGGAGATCTGCGTCGAGACGGTAATGGTGTCGGCGGCGGAGCCACCGATGATGGTTTCCGTGTTGGCGACGGTCGCGCTGTTCGCGAAGTCGCCGAAGGTCACCGAGTCGGACGAGGCACCGAGATCGATCGAGCCGTTCGACACCTGCGCATTGAAGGCGATGATGTCGGTGCTCGTTCCGCCGGTGACTGTCTCGACGCTGCCGAGGGTCGCGACGTTGGCGAAGTTGCCGAGCGTCAGGATATCGGCGCCCGAGCCGAGGTTGATGACCGCGTTGGAGGCAGCCGCCCGTAGCGTGATCACGTCGGCCAGCGAGCCACCGAGGATGCTCTCGGCGTTCGAGATGGTCGCGGTGTTCGCGAAGTCGCCGAGCGTCAGGCTATCGGTGCCCTCCGCCAGGTCGATCGAGCCGTTCGACACCTGGGTTGTGACGGTGATGGTGTCGCTGTCCGCGCCGCCGACCAGCGTCTCGACGTTCGAGACCGAGCCGGTGTTGACGAAGTTGCCGAGCGTCAGCTTGTCGCTGCCAGAACCGAGGTCGACGCTGTCGGACGCACCGAGAGCCGATCCCAGGGTGATCGTGTCGGCCAGCGAGCCGCCGACCACGGTTTCCGCGCCGGAGATGGTCGCAGAGTTCGCGAAGTCTCCCAGGGTGACCGAGTCGGAGCCTGCGCCGAGGTTGAGCAGGGCCTTGGACAGGAGCGTTGCGACCGTGATGGTGTCGGCCGCGCTGCCGCCGTTGAGCGTTTCGACGTTGGAGATCGTGCCTTCGTTGGCGACGTCAGCCAGGGTCAGGGTGTCAGCACCCGCGCCGAGGTTGATGTTAGCCGAGCTCACGAGCGCCGTGCCGAGCGTGATGGTGTCGGTAGATCCGCCGCCGACCAGGCTCTCCACGTTCGAGATCGTGCCGTTGTTGGCGAAGTTTCCGAGGGTCAGGACATCCGCGCCCGAGCCGAGGTCGATGACGCCATCGACGAGCTGGGTGGAGATGGTGATGGTGTCGGCATCGCTGCCGCCGAGGATGCTCTCGACGCTCGAGACCGTCGCCGTGTTGGCGAAGTCGCCGAGGGTGACGCTGTCGTTGCCGCCGCCGAGATTGACCGAGCCGTTCGAGAGCTGTGTCGCGAAGGTGATCGTGTCGGCGCCCGAGCCGCCAACCAGGCTCTCCACGTTGGAAAGCGAGCCGGTGTTGGTGAAGTCGCCTAGCGTCAGCTTGTCGTTGCCAGCACCGAGGTCGATCGAGTTGCTTGCACCCAGAGCCGATCCGAGGGTCAGCGTATCCGCGGCGCTGCCGCCGACGATCGTCTCGACATCCGAGATGGTCGCCACGTTGGCGTAGTCGCCGAGGTTCAGCGTATCAGCGCCGTTTCCGAGGCTGATCAGACCCTTGGAGATCAGGGTTGCGACCGTAATGGTGTCCGCATCCGTGCCGCCGAGCAGGGTCTCGACGTTCGAGACAGTTCCGGTGTTGGCCGCATTGGCGAGGATAAGCGTGTCGCTTCCGGCGCCGAGGTTGATGCTTTCGGTGCCAGCCAGCGCGCCACTCAGCGTGATGGTGTCGTTGTCCGCGCCACCCGTGATGCTTTCCGCGCCGGAAACCGTCGCCACGTTGACGAAGTTGCCGAGCGTGAGCTTGTCGCTACCCGTGCCCAGATCGATCGAGGCATTGCTGAGCTCGGACGCGATGGTGATGCTGTCCGCACCCGTGCCGCTGATGATCGTCTCGACGTTGGAGACGGTCGCAACGTTGTCGAAGTCGCCGAGCGTCAGCTTGTCGAGGCCCGCACCCAGATCGACGGCGCCCTTCGAGAGGAGCGTCGAGAAGGTGATGGTGTCGGCACCCGTGCCGCCGACCAGGGTTTCGACGTTCGAGACGGAGCCGGTGTTGGCAAAGTTGCCGAGCACGAGCTTGTCGCTACCGGCATCGAGATCGATGCTGTTGCTGCCCGAGAGAGCGGTGCCAAGAGTGACAGTATCGCTTACCGAGCCGCCCGCGATCGTCTGAACGTTCGAGACCGTCGCCGAGTTGGTGAAGTTTCCGAAGGTCAGCTTGTTGCTGCCGGCTCCAAGGTCGATCGAGCCGTCGGTGATGCCGGTCGCAAGCGTGATTGCGTCAGCGCCGGTGCCGCCAATGATCGACTCGACGTTGGAGACCGTGCCGGTGTTGGCAAAGTTTCCGAGCGTGAGGCTATCGACGCCCGCGCCGAGGTTGATGGTGTCGGAGGTCGTCAGTGCAGCGCCCAGCGTGATGAAGTCGCTGGTGGAGCCGCCGACCAGGCTCTCGACGTTGGAGACCGTCGCGGTGTTCACGAAGTTGCCGAGCACGAGCTTGTCGTTGTCGGCACCCAGGTTGATGGTCGCATTCGACAGGGCGGTGCTGACCGTGACCGTATCCGCATCGCTGCCGCCGAGCAGAGATTCGACGTTGGCGATGGAGAGCACGTTCGCGAAGTTGCCGAGCGTGACAGTGTCCGTGCCGTCGCCCAGGTCAACATAGCCCTTGGAGACGAGCGTTCCGAAGGTGATGCTGTCGGCACCCGCGTTGCCTACGACCGTCTCGACGTTCGACAGCGTGCCGGTATTGGCGAAGTTGCCGAGCACGAGCTTGTCGTTGCCGACCCCGAGGTCGATGTTGTTCGAGGTGGTCAGAGCCGTAGCAAGTGTAACTGTATCGGCACCCGTGCCGCCGACGACGCTTTCAACGTTCGCAAGCGTGACCTGGTTCGCGAAGTCACCGAGCGTCAGCTTGTCGGTTCCCGCTCCGAGGTTGACGTAGGCATCGTTGGCAAGCGTGGCGAGGGCGATCGTATCCGCACCGCTGCCGCCAAGGATGCTCTCGACGTTCGAGACGGTTCCGGTGTTGGTGAAGTCGCCGAGAATCAGCGTGTCGCTGCTTCCGCCGAGGTCGACCGTGGCGCCGGAGAGCTGATCACCGAGGGTCACCGTATCGATATCCGCGCCGCCGATCAGGGTCTCGACACCCGAGACCGTAAGCTTGTTTGCGAAGTCGCCGAGGACGAGCTTGTCGCTACCGGAGCCGAGGTTGACCGATGCGTTCGAGGCCGCGGTTCCCAGCGTCATGGTGTCTGCAGCGGAGCCGCCGACGATCGTCTCGACGTTCAGCAGGGTGGCGTTGTTGGCGAAGTTGCCGAACGTAACCTGATCTGCGGCGTTGCCGAGGTCGATCTGGCCGTTCGAGATCTGGCTCGTGAAGGTGATCGTATCGATACCCGAGTTGCCGGTGAGCGTCTCGACGTTCGCAACCGAGCCGGTGTTGGCGAAGGCGGCGAGCGAGAGCTGGTCGAGGCCGGCGCCGAGATCGACGCTGTTCGAGGTCGTCAGGGCCTTCGCCAGAGTGACGCTGTCGGCACCCGAGCCGCCCACGATGGTCTCGACGTTGGAGATCGTGACGATGTTAGTGTAGTCGCCCAGTGTGACCTTGTCGGTACCATCGCCGAGATCGATGGTGTTGTTGTTGTCGAGCGCCGCACCGATGGTGACGGTGTCGTTGGCCGATCCGCCGATCAGCGTCTCGACGTTAGAGACCGTCACGGTGTTGGCGAAGTTGCCGAGCGTCAGCTTGTCGGAATCCGCGCCGAGATCGATCTTGGCGTTCGAAACCTGGGCCGACATCGTGATGGTGTCGGCGAGGCCGCCACCGATCAGGGTCTGCACGTTGGCGATGGATGCGACGTTCGCATAGTCGCCGAGCGTGAGCTTGTCGTTACCCGAAACGAGGTCCACCGAGCCCTTGAACAGGAGCGATCCGACCGTGATGGTGTCGTCGCTCGTGCCGCCGACGATGGTCTCGACGTTCGAGACCGTGCCGGAGTTGGCGAAGTTGCCAAGGGTCAGGGTGTCGGCGCCGCTGCCGAGATCGACAACCGCGTTCGACATCTGGGTCGAGATGGTGATTGCATCCGCGCCGTTGCCGCCGAGGATCGATTCCACGTTGGCGACGGAGCCGGCGTTCGAGAAGTTGCCGAGCGTGAGGCTATCCGTGCCCGCGCCGAGGTCGACGATGCTCGAGCTCGTGAGGACGGTCCCCAGCGTGATGACGTCGCTTGCGCTGCCGCCCGTGACGGTTTCGACGTTGGACACCGTGGCGGTGTTGTCGAAATTGCCGAGTACGAGCTTGTCGACGCCGGTCTTGAGGTCGATGCTGGCCGCAACCGACAGGGCCGTGGTGATGGTGATTGTGTCGGCACCAGTGCCCGCAGAGATGGTTTCGACGTTGGCGACCGTGGCCGTGTTGTTGAAGTTACCGAAGGTCAGCGTGTCGTCGCCGGTTCCGAGATCCACGGACGCGTTGGAGGCTTCCGCGGTGTAGGTGATCGTATCTGCATCGGCGCCGCCGACCAGTGTCTCGATGTTGGCGACCGAGCCGACGTTCGCCGTGTCGGCGAGCGTGAGCTTGTCGTTGCCAGCGGCGAGATCGATCAGGTTCTTGGATACCATCGCGCTGCCGAGCGTGATGGTGTCGGTCGTGCTGCCGCCGGTCACGGTCTCCACGTTGGAGATCGTCGCGGTGTTGACGAAATCGCCGAGCGTGAGCTTGTCGTTACCCGCACCGAGGTCGACCGAGCCATCCGAGAGCTGGGTGGCGACGGTGATGGTATCGGTAACGGCGCCACCGACGATGGTCTCGACGTTCGAGACCGAGCCCGTGTTGGTGACATCCGACAGCGTGAGCGTGTCGCTGCCAGCGCCAAGGTTGATCGAGGCCGAGGTCGTCAGCGCCGATCCGAGGGCGATGGTATCGGCATCGCTGCCGCCAATGATCGTCTCGATGTTCGAGAGCGTACCGGCGTTCACGAAGTCGCCGAGCGTCAGCTTGTCGTTGCCGGCGCCGAGGTTGATGTTGCTCGTGACCGACAGGGCGGTTGCGAGCTGCAGGGTATCGATGCCCGTGCCGCCGACCACGCTTTCCACGTTGGACAGCGTCGCGGAGTTAGTGAAGTTGCCGAGTACGAGCTTGTCCTCGCCATCGCCCAGGTCTACCGAGCCGTTGGAGACCTGCGTACCGATGGTGATGGTGTCGGTATCGATGCCGCCGATCACCGTCTCCGCGTTGGAGACGAGGCCGGTGTTCGCGAAGTCGCCGAGCACGAGCTTGTCGTTGCCAGCGCCGAGGTTGATGCTATCGCCGTTTACCATCGCGGTGGCAAGGGTGATGGTGTCCGCATCGGAGCCGCCGACGAACGATTCGACGTTCGAGAGCGTCGCGTTGTTGGCGAAGTCGCCAAACGTGAGCTTGTCGGAGCCGGCGCCGAGATCGATCGAGCCGTCGGACACCTGCGTGCCGATGGTAACCGTATCCGCTGCGGAGCCGCCGCTCAGGCTCTCGACGTTGTCCACCGTCACGGTGTTCGCGAAGTTGCCGAGTGCCAGGCTGTCGATGCCCGCGCCCAGATCGACCGAGCCCTTCACGATCGCGCTTCCGATCGTGATCGTGTCCGCATCGCTGCCGCCGATGATGGTTTCAGCGTTGGAGACGCTTGCCGTATTGGCCGTGTTGCCGAAGGTGATCTTGTCGTTGCCCGCGCCGAGATCGATGACCTCGCTGCCGGTGAGCTCACCCACCGTGATGGTGTCGGCCGACGATCCGCCGATCAGCGTCTCGAAGCCTGCAACCGTCGCGCTGTTCGTGAAGTCGCCCAGCGTGACCTTATCGGATCCCGCGCCGAGATCGATCGAGCCGTTGGAGATCTGGGTCGAGTAAGTGATGGTGTCGTCGTTCGTGCCGCCGATCAGGGTCTCGACGTTCGAGATAGAGCCGGTGTTGGCAAAGTCGCCCAGCGTCAAGGTATCAGCGCCCGCACCGAGGTCGATGCTGTTCGCTCCGCTCAGGGCCGAGCCGATCGTCACCTTGTCGGCCGCGGTCCCGCCGATCAGGGTCTCCACGTTCGAAACCGTGACGACGTTGGCGAAGTTGCCAAGGGTCAGGGTGTCGCTGCCCGAGCCGAGGTTGATGGAGGCTTCCGAGCCGATTGCGCCGAGGGTCACCGTATCGGCGTCCGTTCCGCCGAGGACGGTTTCCACGTTCGAAACGGTGAGCGTGTTGGTGAAGTTGCCGAGCGTCAGTACGTCGAAGCCGTCGCCCAGGTCGACCGATCCGCTGGAGGCCTGCGTCGCCAGGGTGATGGTGTCGGAATCCGAGCCGCCGACAATGGTCTCAACGTGTGAGACAGAGCCCACGTTGAGGAAGTCTCCGAGCGTGAGCTTGTCCTTGCCGTCGCCGAGGTCGATCTTCTGGCCGGTAGTCAGGATCTCGCTCAGCGTGACCGTATCGCTATCCGTGCCGCCGAGGACGGTCTCGACATTCGAAACCGAGACCACGTTGACGAAGTTTCCGAGGGTCAGGGTGTCGTTGCCGCTGGCGAGATCGATCGAGCCGTTGGAGACAGCAGTTCCGAGCGTCACGCTATCGGCCGCAGCTCCGCCGTTGATGGTCTCGACGCTCGAGATCGTAACCGTGTTGGCGAGGTCTGCCAGGGTTACGACGTCCGCACCCGAGCCGAGGTTGATGGTCGCGTTCGAAAGTTGCGTTGCAAAGGTGACGGTGTCAGCCGCGCTGCCGCCCTGCACACTCTCGACATTCGAGAGCGTGATGGTGTTGGCGAAATCACCCATGATGAGGGCGTCCGTTCCGCTGCCGAGATCGACCGACATGGCCGAGGCCTGCGTGGCCAGCGTCAGCGTGTCTGCGTCCGAGCCGCCGAGGATCGATTCCACGTTCGAGATGGTCGCCGAGTTGACGAAGTCGCCGAGCGTCAGGCTATCGACATCCGCGCCGAGGTTGATCGATGCGCCCGAGAGCTGCGACACGATCGTGATTTCATCGGTGCTGGAGCCACCGAGCAGGGTCTCGACGTTTCCGACCGATCCGCTGTTGGCGAAGTTGCCGAGGGTCAGCTTGTCGGCGCCGGCCCCGAGGTCGATGCTGTTCGAGCCGTCGAGCGCTGCGCTGACGGTGATGACGTCGGCTTCCGAGCCGCCGACCAGCGTCTCGATGTTGGCGACGGTCGCGGTGTTGGCGAAGTTGCCGAGCATGAGCTTGTCGGCGCCCGCCCCGAGATCCACGGAGGCGTTCGAGAGCTGCGTTGCAACGGTCACCGTGTCGTTATCACCGCCGCCGGTCAGGGTCTCGATGCTGGATGCCGTCAGCGTGTTCACGGCGTCGGCGAGCGTAAGCTTGTCGGCGCCGGAGCCGAGATCAACTGCGCCGTTCGAGATCTGCGTGGCGAGCGTGATGACGTCCGCACCCGTACCGCCGGTCAGCGTCTCTATGCCGCTCACCGTGCCGGTGTTGGCGAAGTCGCCCAGCGTCAGGCGGTTCGCGCCCGAGCCTAGGTCCACCTGCGTGCTGGTGGTAAGGGCCGTCGCGAGCGTAATGGCATCGCTGCCCGAGCCGCCGATGATGGTTTCGACGTTCGAGACGGTCGCGACGTTGCTCGCGTCGGCGAGCGTTATCGAATCCGAGCCGGACCCGAGATTGATCGTCGCTCCAGTCAGCGCGTTGGCGAAGGTAAGGGCATCGGCACCCGAGCCGCCGAGAACGCTCTCGATGTTTCCGAGCGTGGCGGTGTTGGCGAAGTTGCCGAGCGTCAGCGCGTCGGTTCCGCCGCCGAGATCGATCGAGGCATCGGAAACCTGAGCGGAGAAGGCAATCGAATCGTTGCCGGAGCCCGCGGTCATGGTCTCGACGTTTGCAACCGTCACAACGTTGGCGAAGTCGCCGAGAGCGAGGATATCGCTGCCCGCGCCGAGATTGACGCTCGCGTTGGAGACGAGCGAGGACATGGTGACATGGTCGGCCAGCGATCCGCCGATGATGGTCTCGACGCCAGACGCGGTCAGCGTGTTGTCGAAGTCGCCGAGCGTCAGCTTGTCGGCGCCGGAGGCCAGGTCCACCGAGCCGTTCGAGACCTGCGTCGAGAAGGTGATGACGTCAGCACCGGTTCCGCCGACGAGGATCTCGACGTTGGACACTGAGCCCGTGTTCGCGCCGTTGGCGAGGGTCAGCTTGTCGGCGCCCGCACCCAGATCGATGCTATTGGACGTGGTGATGACCGAGCCGAGCGTGATCGTATCGGCTTCCGAGCCGCCGATCAGGCTTTCGACGTTCGTGATCGTGCCGTTGTTGGCGAAGTCGCCGAGTGTCAGCTTGTCGGAGCCGGCGCCCAGGTCGATCAACGTCTTGTTGAGCTGCGTGGCGACGGTCACCGTATCGGCGTCCGAGCCGCCGACGACGGTCTCGATGTTCGAGAGCGTGGCCTCGTTGACGAAATCTCCGAGCACGAGCTTGTCCGCACCGACCCCGAGATCGATGGATACGGAGCCCGTGGCTTGAGCCCCCAGCGTGACGGTGTCGGCATTGGAGCCGCCGGAGATGCTTTCGACGTTAGAGACGGTGACGTTGTTCAGGAAGTTGCCGAGCGCCAGCTTGTCTTCGCCGGCACCAAGGTCCACCTGGCCGGTCGCGATCGACGTGAAGGTGATGGTATCTGCATCCGAACCGCCAATCAGGGTCTCGACGAAGGAGACCGAGCCGGTGTTCACGAAGTCGCCGAGCACGAGCTTATCGGATCCCACGTTGAGATCGATGGTCGTTCCGGTGGTGAGCGCGCTTGCGAGCGTGATCGTATCGTTGCCCGTGCCTGCGACGAGCGTTTCGACGTTTGCGATGGTGGCGACGTTGTTGCCGCTCTTCAGCGTCAGGACGTCCGCGCCGGATCCGAGATCGACCGATGCGTTCGACAGAACGGTCATCATGGTCAGGGTGTCGTTGGCGGTTCCGCCAACCAGCGTCTCGACGTTGCCGACGCTGCCGATGTTGGCGAAGTTGCCGAGGGTCAGGCTATCCGCGCCCGAACCAAGATCGACCGAGCCTCTGGTGAACACGCTGCCAAGCGAGATGGTGTCGGCATCGCTGCCGCCGAGCAGCGTCTCGACACCGAGCACGGTGCCCGAGTTGACGAAGTTTCCGAGAGTGAGGGTATCGGCGCCCGCACCGAGGTTCAGAGATCCGCTCGAGAGCTGGCTTGCGAACGTGATGGTGTCCGCGCCGCTTCCGAACGAGACGGTCTCGACGTTCGCAATGGTGGCGACGTTGGTGAAGTTGCCGAAAGCGAGCGTGTCATCGCCGGCGCCGAGATCGATCGATCCCTTTATGACGGCCGAGTTGAGCGTGACGGTATCAGAGTCCGATCCGCCGACGACAGTCTCGATGTTCGAAACCGTGGCGGTGTTGACGAAGTCGCCCAGCGTCAGGGTATCGTTACCCTGAGCGAGGTCGATCGAGCCGTTGGAGACGGCCGTACCAAGGGTGATGGCGTCAGCGCTGGTCGCGCCGATGATCGTTTCGACGTTGGAGACAGAGCCGGTGTTGGTGGCGCTTGCGGCGCCGAGGATCAGCTTGTCGGCGCCCGCGCCCAGATCGATGGAGCTCGAGGTCGTCAGAGCCGACTCCAGCGTCACGGTATCGGCGGCCGATCCGCCGACCAGGGTCTCCACGTTGGAAACCTCGATGGAGTTGGCGAAATCACCCAGCGTCAGCTTGTCGGCGCCAGATCCGAGATCGACCGAGCCGTTAGAGATCTGGGTCGCAAGCGTGATCGTGTCGGCATCGGAGCCACCGACGACGGTCTCCACGTTCGACACGGAGCCCGTGTTGGCGACGTTGGCCAGGGTAAGGGTGTCGTTTCCGGAGCCGAGGTTGATGTTGGTGGAGGTGGTCAGGGCCGAGGCCAGGCTGACCGTATCCAGACCCGTGCCGCCGACCAGCGACTCGACGTTGGAAACCGTGACGGTGTTCGAGAAGTTGCCGAGCGTCAGCTTGTCGCTGCCCGCGCCGAGATCGACCGAGGCCTTCGACAGGATGGTCTGAACCGTGATCGTGTCGGCATCGGAGCCACCGACGATCGTCTCGATGTCGGAGACCGAGGCCGTGTTGGCAAAGTTTCCGAGCGTCAGCTTGTCGTTGCCTGCATCGAGGTCGATCGAACCGTTCGACACCTGGGTTGCATACGTGATGGTGTCGTCGAGGGTCGAGCCGATCAGCGTCTCGACGTTGGAGACCGAGCCCGTATTGGCAAACTTGCCGAGGTTGAGGATGTCCTTTCCGGCGCCAAGGTCGATCGAGCTCGACGAGGTGAGCGCCGCGGTCAGGGTGATGGTGTCAGCCAGCGAGCCGCCGACCAGCGTTTCGACGTTCGCAATGCTCGCGACGTTCACGAAATCGCCGAGCGTCAGCGTATCACTTCCGCTGCCGAGGTCGATCAGGCCCTTCGAGACCTGGGTGGTCAGCGTCACGGTATCGGCACCTGCCACGCCGATCACGGTCTCGACGTTCGAGAGCGAGCCGGTGTTGGCGAAGTTTCCGAGCGTCAGCTTGTCCGCGCCCGCGCCGAGGTTGATGTTCTGGCCGGCCGTGAGGGCGCTGCCCAGCGTCACGCTGTCGTTCGCGCTGCCGCCCACGATGGTTTCGATGTTCGAAACAGTGGCGGTGTTGCCGGAATTGGCGAACACGAGCTTGTCGGAGCCCGCGCCGAGGTCGATCGATGCGTTTGCGGCGGCGGTTCCGAGCGTGATGGTATCGGTGGTCGAGCCGCCGACGATGCTCTCGACATTCGAGAACGTACCGACGTTGGCGAAATCACCCAGCGTCAGCTTGTCCGCGCCGACTCCGAGATCCGCGGAGCCATTCGACACCTGCGTCGCGATAGTGAGGACGTCCGCACCGGTGCCACCGACGATAGTCTCGATGCTGGTGAGGGTGCCTGTGTTGTTGGCGAAGCTACCGAGCGTCAGCTTGTCGTTTCCGGCGCCAAGGTCGATTGCCTGCGCCGTGGTGAGGGCCGCACCCAGCGTCATGGTGTCTGCCGCGGTGCCACCCGTGAGGGTCTCGATGTTGGAGACCGTCGCAACGTTTGCGAAGTTGCCGAGAACGAGCTTGTCGCTGCCGGCGCCAAGATCGATAGACGCGTTGGAGACGACCGTTCCAGCCGTGATGGTGTCTGCGAGCGATCCACCGATCAGGGTCTCGACGCTGTTAGCCGATCCGGTGTTGACGAAGTTACCGAGGATGAGCTTGTCCGCGCCCGCACCGAGGTCGATGATGGTGCCGCCGGTCAGCGCGCTGCCCAGCGTGATGGTGTCGGAGGTCGAGCCACCGGTCAGAGTTTCAACGTTCGAAACCGTGGCGACATTGACGTAGTTGCCGAGGATGAGCTTGTCCGTGCCAGCACCGAGATCGACCGACGCGTTGGACGCCAGCGTGCCGAACGTAATGGTGTTGTTGGCCGAGCCACCGACCAGGGTCTCGATATTGGCGACGGTCGCCGTGTTGACGCTGTTGCTGAGCGTCAGCTTGTCGGCTCCGAGGCCGAGGTCGATCGAGCCGTTCGACACCTGCGTGGCAATGGTGATGACGTCGGCGCCCGTGCCGCCGGTGATGGTTTCGACGTTCGAAACGGTGCCGGTGTTGCTCGCGAAGTTGCCGAGCGCCAGCTTGTCCGCACCCGCGCCAAGATCGAGCGACGTTCCCGTGGTGAGCGCAGTTCCGAGCGTGATGGTATCGGCGCCTGTGCCGCCGGCCAGGCTCTCGACGTTGGACACGGTTACGGAGTTCGCGAAGTTGCCAAGCGCGAAGCTGTCGACGCCGGCGCCCAAGTTGACTGTGGCGTTGGTGAGCTGCGTCGCGGACGTGATCGTGTCGACGCCGGTGCCGCCGAGCAGGCTATCGACGCCTGAAATGGTGCCGGTGTTGGTGAAGTTGCCGAGCGTCAGAGCGTCCGTTCCCGCGCCGAGATTGATGCTGTTAGACGCGCCGAGCGCGGTGCCGAGCGTGATCTTGTCCGCGCCCGCGTTGCCGACGATGGTTTCCGTGTTCGAGACGGTTGCGGTGTTGGTGAAGTTGCCGAGCGTCAGCTTGTCCGATCCTGCGCCGAGGTCGATCGAGGCGTTGGATACGGGCGCACCAAGGGTAATGGTGTTGTTGGCCGAGCCGCCGACGATGGTCTCGACGTTCGAAATCGTAGCAGAGTTGGCGAAGTTGCCGAGCGTCAGCTTATCGGCGCCGAGGCCGAGATCGATCGAGCCGTTGAGGATCGCCGTGCCAAGCGTGATGGTGTCGGCGCCCGTTCCGCCGACGATGGTCTCCACGTTGGAGAGCGTGCCGGTGTTGGCGAAGTTACCAAGCGTGAGCTTGTCATTTCCTGCCGCAAGATCAATGGCGTGTGCGGTCGTGAGCGCAGAGGCGAGATTGATCGTGTCGGCGCCCGTGCCGGCCGTAATGCTCTCGACATTCGAGATGGTCGCGGTGTTGGCGAAGTTGCCGAGCGTCACCTTGTCGGTGCCGCCGCCGAGATCGATCACGCCCTTCGAAACGACGGTCGAGAAGGCGATGGTGTCGGTGTTGGAGCCGCCGACGAGCGTTTCTACGTTGGCAATCGTGCCGGAGTTCGCAAACGCGCCGAGGGTCAGCTTGTCGTTGCCAACCCCGAGATCGATGTTGTGGCTGTTCGTGAGCGCGGTGCCGAGTGTGACCGCATCATTCACCGAGCCGCCGACGATGGTCTCGACGTTGGACACAGTGACCGTGGACGGCAAACGCGAGAGAACCAGCTTGTCGCTGCCGGCCCCGAGGTCGATCGAGGCGTTCGTCAGCGTCGAACCGATGGTGATGGTGTTGTTGGCCGATCCGCCGATGATGGTCTCGACGTTGGAGATGGTGGCGGAGTTGGCGCCTGTCCCCGAAAGCACGACCTTGTCGGCGCCCGCGCCGAGATCGATAGAGCCGTTCACGATCTGAGTCGCGAACGTGATGGTGTCGGCACCGGTGCCCGCGGTCACCGTCTCGATATTCGAGAGGGTGCCAGCGTTGGCGAAGTTTCCGAGGGTCAGCCTGTCGTTTCCGCCGCCGAGATCGATGGTCTGCGCGCTGGTCAGTGCCGCGCCGAGGCTGACGGTGTCGGTCAGGTTGTTGCCGAGCACGCTCTCGATGTTGGACACCGAGAGCGTGTTCACGAAGTTTCCGAGCGTGATCTTGTCCGTACCAGCGCCGAGATCTACGGAGCCGTTTGCGATCTGACCGGTGAACACGAGCGTGTCGGCGGCCGTGCCGCCGACGATGGTCTCCACATTGGCGACGGAGCCGGTGTTGGCGAAGTTACCAAGCGTCAGCTTATCGGAACCCGCACCAAGGTTGATGGTCGTGGCGGACGTCAGCGCATTGGTAAGCGTGATCGTGTCAGCCGCGGTGTTGCCCAGGATCGATTCGGTGTTGGCAACCGTCAGCGTGTTGGCGAACTTGCCGAGAACGAGCGTGTCGACGCCAGCGCCAAGATCGATCGAGCCCTTGGACGCGCCCTGAGCGAGAGTGATGGTGTTGTTTGCCGATCCGCCGATGATGGTCTCGACGTTCGAAATCGTGGCGGAGTTTGCGAAGTTTCCGAGCGTCAGCTTGTCGTTGCCGGCGCCGAGATCGATCGAGCCGTTGACGATCTGCGAGCCGAGCGTGATGGTGTCGGCGCCCGTGCTGCCGATGAGCGTCTCGGCGCCAGACACTGTGCCGGTGTTGTTGAACTTGCCGAGCGTCAGCGTGTCCGAGCCCGCACCAAGATCGATCGAGTGCGAGGTCGTCAACGCCGCGTTCAGCGTCACGAGATCGACGCCGGTTCCGCCCTGAAGGCTTTCGACATTGGTGGCGGTGACGGTGTTCGCGAAATTACCGAGCTTCAGCGAGTCGACGCCCGCGCCGAGATCGATCGAGCCTTTGGAAACCTGGGCCGCGAACGTCAGAGCATCGGCCAGGCTTCCGCCGAGGATGGTTTCGACGTTTGCGACGGTGCCCGTGTTGGCAAAGTTGCCGAGGGTCAGCTTGTCGGCGCCCGCGCCGAGGTTGATGCTCGAGGAGCTCGTGAGAGCCGAAGCGAGATTGATGGTGTCGATGCCGGTTCCGCCGACGATGGTCTCGGTGTTGGCAACCGTGGCGGTGTTCGCAAAGTTGCCCAGCGTCAACTTGTCGGCGCCCGCGCCGAGGTTGATCGACGCCTTGGAGGCAATGCTGCTCAGCGTGATCGTATTGTTGATCGCGCCGCCCATGATGGTTTCGACGTTCGCAACGGTCGCGGAGTTCGCGCCCGCGTCGGAGAACGTCAACTTGTCGAGACCCGCGCCGAGATCGACGGAGCCGTTCACCATCTGAGTGGAGATGGTGATGGTGTCCGCGCCGGTGCCGCTGACGATGGTCTCGACGTTGGAAATCGAGCCGGTGTTGACGAAGTTGCCGAGCGTCAGCTTGTCCGCGCCCGCGCCGAGGTTGATCGAGTTGGTGTTAACGAGGGCCGAGCCCAGCGTGACGGTATCCGCGCCCGTGCCGCCGACGAGCGTCTCGACGTTGGTTACGGTCAGCGTGTTCGCGAAGTTGCCGAGCGTCAGCTTGTCGTTGCCCGCTCCCAGGTTGATCGAGGTCTTCGCCGCCGCGGATCCCAGGGTGATGGTGTCGGTCCCGTTGCCGCCGATCACCGTCTCGGTATTCGAGACTGTCACCGTATTGGTCGCATTCGCGAGCGTCAGCTTATCGGCGCCTCCCGCGAGGTCGATGCTCCCGCTCGCAATACCGCCCGTTATTTGGACGGTATCCACTGCCGCACCACCAATCAGCGTATCGACACTTGCGGCCGTATACAGATTAGCCGTGTTCTTGTTCGGCAAGTTGACGACAGCCATTTGAGAGACCCCGAATTAACGTTTCCCGCTCACCGCAAACACGGTTGTTCAAAACAACGCACCCCGCCGGTGACCGTCCCCCACTAATTCGTCGTCAGCGCATCCGATATCTTGTCGACTTGCAGCTACTTTTTGAATTAGTCAGAAACACCCTTTACGGGATTTTTCACCGTACTCTTCTCATTAAATGCGCCGTTATTGTTTCTATTTGGTAAATTACGAGAAATAGTCGTAAATCACACCATCAATAAAACTGCTAATTGAAACCAGCTAGTTCGCAACGCTGTGCAATCAGTTTATGCTGCTCTTGCATCTATATGACTCGACTGCCTATTTTTGTTGCCTACGCAAGCAGCTCAAAATGCGAAAAAACGACATTTCGAGTTGAATATGAATCTCTTCATTTCGGGATCTATTTCCCGGATATCGACGGCCGGATGAGCATCTTCAGCGCGCTCATTTCAGTCCGACATAAAACACGGTAGCGTTCGTCGCGTTTGCGTCAGTGATTCGCCCCATTGGATGAGCATGCTTCGAACAGATGACGCGCGCCCTCTCGCCTGTATTCAGGTCCGGCCTGTCCGGCTATAAACGCTTCCTTATGTGGGCGGCGGTTTTCAGCGTTTTCGTGAACACGCTGACGCTTTCAATCCCACTTTATACAATACAGGTTTTCGACAGGGTGCTTCCCAGCGGAAGCGGCGCGACCTTGCTCGTGCTGACCGTGGCGGTTCTTGGGGGAATTGCAGCAGCAAGCGCTCTCGAGGAAATCCGCGCACGACTGCTCGTCGCCCTGGGCGTGCAATTCGATGCGCAACTGTCCACGCAGGTCTTCGAGCGGCTGGTGGAGCGTGACGGCGAGACGTCGAACGCCACGAAGGGCGGGGCTGTCCGCGATCTGGATACGGTTCGCCACGCGCTGACGGGCAGCGCCATCATTTCGCTGTTCGATCTGCCCTGGACGCCGCTTTTTCTCTGCGCCTGCTTCTATCTTCACCCCGTTCTCGGCGTCATCTCGCTTGTCGGCGCGCTGACGGTGATGGGGCTCGCCGTACTCAACCAGATCCTGGTCGGTCAAAAGATCGGAACCTCCGGCAAGCTCACGGACGAGAGCTACCGGCTCACCGAGGGCGTGATCGGCAACGCCGAAACCGTGCGTGCCATGGGAATGCTGCCGCAGCTGTCGCGCCGCTGGGCCGACATCCGCGTGCGCGCAATCGGCATGCAGGCCGAGGCCAGCGCCCGTAACTCCGCAGTTTCGAGCGTTATCAAGTTCGTTCGCTACGCGTTACAGGTGATCATCATGGGCGCCGGCGCCTGGCTCGCGGTGGGGCGCGAGATCTCGCCGGGCTCGCTGTTCGCCGCGTCCCTCATCTGCACGCGCGCGCTTATGCCCATCGACCAGCTTGTCGGCGTTTGGCGGCAGATCCTCTCGGCTTGGGCGGCGCTTGGCCGCGTCGAGGAGGTTCTTGCCGTGCCGCTTCGCCCCAAGACGATGGAGTTGCCGGTTCCGGAGGGGCGGCTCTCGGTCGAAGGCCTCTCCTACACTGTTCCCGGCGCCCGCGCCGCAACTCTCAACGACATCTCGTTCTCGGTGAACCCCGGCGAAGCCCTTGGCATCGTGGGCCCCAGCGCGGCCGGAAAATCCACGCTCGCGCGCCTGATCGTCGGCGCAATTAAGCCGGGCGCGGGCAGCGTGCGGCTCGACGGCGCGGAAGTCTGGTCGTGGGGGCGCGCACAGTTCGGCTCCTTCACCGGCTACGTCTCCCAGAACATCGAGCTTTTCGAAGGCACCATTGCCGAGAACATCGCCCGCTTCCAGAAGGCGGATGCGGCCTCGATCGTGACGGCCGCGCGGCTCGCCGGCGTGCACGACATGATCCTCGGCTTCCCGAAGGGCTACGACACGCCGCTGCTGGCATCAGGTGTTCCGCTTTCTGGCGGACAACGCCAACGCATCGCGCTGGCGCGGGCCGTGTTCGGGGATCCGAAGCTCGTCGTTCTCGACGAGCCCAACTCGAATCTCGACAGCGACGGCGAAGCGGCCCTGCACAAACTGCTCGTCGCCCTCAAGGCACGGGGCACCACGGTCGTGATGATCGCACATCGCCCTAGCATTCTGGTTTCGCTTGATAAAGTTCTGGTTCTTACCAACGGCACGGTGGCCGAGTTCGGCCCCGTCGAGCGTGTCATGCCACGCATCGCGCCGGGCTTCCCGGTCGGTCAGAGACGCATCGGGGAGCGCGCATGAGACACGCCTTGGCCAAGCTCGAGCTGCTTCGGACGGAATACGCGCAGACCATCGCCTCGGATGCCTCCGCCGCGTCGCAAAAGGGCGATTCTCCTGCCGCGCCTCCGGCCGCACCGGCGGCGCCTGCCTCTCCGCACGCCGCGCTCGGCGCCGATTTCCGTGATGCGGGCCGCCTGATCAACGCCGGCCTTCTCATCGTCCTCGGCTTTTTCGGCTTTCTGGGCGGATGGGCTGCGTTGAGCTCGATCGAAAGCGCTGCCATCACCTATGGCGTTGTCGGCGCGGACGGAAACCGCAAGGCGGTGCAGCACATGGACGGCGGCATCGTGAGCGCCATCCTCGTGAAGGAGGGCGATCTGGTAAGCGCTGGCCAGGAGCTAATCAGGCTCGACCAGTTGCAGCCCCGGGCCGCCCTCGAAATCCAGAGCGCCGCCGTCGTCACGCAGTCGGCCGTGCTGGCGCGGCTCGAAGCAGAATCAGCTGGCCTTCCCCGCATCAACTTCCCGGCTTCTCTGACCGACCGGCGAAACGAGCCTGCCATCGAGCAGCTTCTGGTGTCCCAGGAACAGATTCTCGAAGCCCGGCGCAGTGCGAACGCGACGCAGGTTGGCACCATCCGCGAGCAGATCAAGCAGGCCCGCAGCCAAATCGACATCTTCAAGGCCCAGTCGACGGCGGTCGCCGAGCAGTACCGTATGATCCAGGAGGAGCTTGGCCCCAAGCAGATGCTCTACGACAAGGGCTACGCGACGAACTCGCCGGTGCTGCAGCTCAAGCGCGCCGCCGCAGCGCTTCAGGGGCAGCAGCAGGAGTATCAGGGCCACGTCACGCGTCTCGAGCATCTGATCGGTCAGCTCGAGAACCAAATCGTTCAAATCGAACGCGATTTTCGCGTGAAGATCGCACAGGAGCTCGAGGATGCGCGCACCAAGATTGCGGACGCGACCGAGCGGGAGCGGGTCGCCAATGACGTGCTGACACGCACGGTCATCCGCGCGCCGGTCAGCGGCCATGTGCTCGGTCTCTCCGTCAACACGGTGGGCGGTGTCATCGGAAAAGGCGAGCGCCTGCTGGAGATCGTGCCGGCCGAATCCGGGATCGTCATCAAGGCCCAGCTCCGTCCGAGCGACGCGCTCGACGTGCACGAGGGCATGCGGGCGGAGCTCAGGGTTCTGACTGCCCAGGGCCGCAAACTTCCGGTCGTACACGGCACGGTGCGCAACCGCTCGGCGGACGCGCGGCCTGATGCCGAAGGGCACGCGCTGCTGTTCGACGTCAGCATCGACGTCGACCCAGCCGAGCTGAAGGCGCTCGGCGAGCTCAAGCTGACGCCCGGAACGCCGGTCGAAGTGATCATCCCGACAGGCTCGCGCACGGTTCTTGAGTACATGCTCGACCCCGTATCGCAATCCATGCGTCACGGACTGCGCGAGAAATAACAACAGCGACCCGAACTCGAAGAGACCAGGTGGGGACAGACCGATGGAAGCACTGATACTTTGCGGCGGGCTCGGCACGCGCCTGCGCGAGGAGACGGAATTCAAGCCGAAGCCGATGGTCGAGGTCGGCGGCAAGCCGATGCTATGGCACATCATGATGCACTATCGTCATCATGGCGTCGGGCGCTTCGTGCTCTGCCTCGGCTACAAGGGCGATGCGATCCGCGATTATTTCGTGAACTATCACCATCGCGCGCACGATCTCGAGATCGACATCCGCACGGGCGGCATCTACGCGCGGCGCACCTCGAACTCGGAGCTTCTGGACGCGCGCGTCGTGCTGGCGGAAACCGGTCTCGAAAGCCTCACAGGGCGGCGCATCCTGAAGGCTCTCCCGCATATCGAGGGCGATACCTTCCTCGCCACCTACGGCGACGCAGTGGCTGACGTCGACATCGACGACCTGATCGCCACGCACAAGCGCATGGGCCGCCTCGCGACCGTGACGGCCGTTCACCCCTCCTCGCGCTTCGGCGAGCTTGCCATCGACGACGGCATGATCACCAGCTTCGCAGAGAAGCCGCAGGTAACGCAGGGCTGGATCAACGGCGGGTACTTCGTTTTCAACCGCCGCGCGTTCGATCTCCTCGATCCGGACCTCAACGAGCCGCTGGAGACGGGGCTTCTGGAGCGCCTCGCCAAGATGGGCGAGCTTGCCGTGCATCAGCATGGCGGCTTCTGGCAGTGCATGGACACCTATCGCGAGATGCAGCTCCTCAACGACATGTGGTCGTCGGGCAAGGCGCCGTGGCGGGTGTGGAACTAAACGGATGAGCACGGCGCCGCTGTCGCACACATTCTGGGCCGGGCGCCGCGTCTTCGTCACTGGCCATACCGGTTTCAAGGGCGGCTGGCTGATGGGCGTGCTCCGCCGTCTCGGCGCGGAGCCGTCGGGCTATGCGCTCGCTCCGCCTTCGAGCCCCAATCTCTTCGACGTGGCTGGCGTCGGCTCGCTCGGCGGCTCGACGATCGGCGATATTCGCGATGGGGCGCGCCTCAACGCGGCCATGGCGGCGGCCGATCCCGAGATCGTGTTGCATCTCGCCGCGCAAGCCTTGGTGAGACCTGCCCGGGCCGAGCCGGTCGAGACCTTCTCGACGAACGTGGTCGGCACAGCGCAGGTGCTGGACGCCGTGCGGCAGACGCCGGGCGTCAAAGCCTGCGTCGTGATCACCAGCGACAAGGTCTACGACAATGTCGAGTGGCCGTGGGCCTATCGCGAGCCGGACCGGCTGGGCGGCAAGGAGCCCTATGGCGCAAGCAAGGCCTGCACGGAGATCGTGGTCGAGGCCTATCGCGCCTCCTATTTCTCGGGCGACGGACATCGCGCAGCGCTGGCCACCGCGCGCGCGGGTAACGTGATCGGCGGCGGCGATTGGGCCGAGGACAGGCTGATCCCCGACGCGGTACGTGCCTTTACGGCGGGCGAAGCGCTTCTCATCCGCAATCCGTCCTCGGTGCGCCCCTGGCAGCACGTGCTGGAGCCGCTTTCGGGCTATCTGCGGCTAGCGGAGGCCCTGTTCGAGGCCAGCAAGCTTCCCCAGCCGCTGGCGTTCAATTTTGGACCGGCCCAAGACGATGCGGTGCCCGTACGCGTGATCGCCGACGAGATCTCCGCTCGCTGGGCCGATGGCGCCCACTGGCGGCACGACACGCGCTACCAGCCTTACGAAGCCCGCCTGCTCGAGGTCGACAGCGCGAAGGCCCGCTCCGCCCTCTCCTGGCGGCCGCGATGGCGCCTTTCCGAGGCGCTCGACCGGACCATAGACTGGTACAAGGCCTACACGGGCGGGCAGGATATGCACGCTTTCACCCTCCGGCAGATCGACGAGTATCTCAATGGCTGACACGACCCGCACCCTGCCCTGCCGTGCGTGTGGCACGCCGCTCCGGCACGTGTTCGTGGATCTCGGGATGTCACCAGTCTCGAACGCCATGCGGCTTCCGGCGGAGGCGCATCTGGCTGAGGCCTTCTATCCGCTGCGCACGTTCGTGTGCGAAGCCTGCAAGCTCGTGCAGATCGAGGACGTGCAACCGGCCGAGACGCACTTCCACGGCTCCTACACCTATTTTTCCTCCTACTCGAAATCCTGGCTCGAGCACGCGCGGCGCTATGCCGAGATGATGACAGCGCGGTTCGGGCTCGGCCCGTCCTCCAAGGTTGTCGAGGTCGCGAGCAACGACGGCTATCTGCTGCAATACTTCAAGGCGCAGGGTATCCCGGTGCTCGGCATCGATCCGGCCGCCAACTGCGCGGAGGTGGCGGAGCGCGAGCGCGGCATCCCGACGCTCGTGCGCTTCTTCGGCGCGGCGACGGCACGAGAGGTTGCGGAGAGCGGGAAGGCGGACGTGATCGCGGGCAACAACGTGCTGGCGCACGTGCCCGACATCAACGACTTCGTCAGCGGGCTCAAGCTGCTGCTGAAAGACAGCGGCGTGATCACCATCGAATTTCCGCACCTCCTGCGGCTGATCGAAGCCAAGTACTTCGATACCATCTATCACGAGCACTATTCCTACCTGTCGCTTCTGGCCGTCGAGCGGTTGTTCGCGCGTCACGGGCTCACGGTGTTCGACGTGGAGGAATTGCCGACGCATGGCGGAAGCCTACGCATCTTCGCGGGCCACACGGGCGCTACTCCCGCGGCCTCGGACCGGCTCATCGCCTTCCGCGCTCGCGAAGCGAAAGCCGGGCTCGACGAGCTCGCGAGCTACGGCTCGTTCGCGGCCGAAGTGCGCCATGCCAAGCGGGCACTTCTCAGCACGCTCATCAGCCTCAAGGAGAAGGGCGCGCGGATCGTCGCCTATGGCGCGGCCGCGAAGGGCAACACGCTGCTCAACTACTGCGGCATTCGCGGCGATTTTCTCGACTATGCGGTGGATGCCAGCCCGCACAAGCAGGGGCTTCTGCTGCCCGGCACGGCGCTTCCCGTCCACGCACCCGAGCGGATCTTCGAAACGAAGCCCGACTACGTGCTGATCCTGCCCTGGAACCTCAAGGACGAGATCATCGGGCAGATGGCGGGCATTCGCGCCTGGGGCGGCCAATTCATCGTGCCCCTGCCCGAGCCGCAGATCATCCCATGATCTTCGAAGCGACCCCGCTCGACGGCGCCTTCGTGATCGTGCCGGAGCCGATCGCCGATACCCGCGGGTTCTTTGCGCGCCTCTTTTGTGCGACGGCGTTCCGCGAGCACGGCCTCGATCCTCACCTCGACCAGATCAGCATCTCCCACAACGTCGAAACCGGCACGGTGCGCGGGATGCATCTGCAGCGCCCGCCCGCCGCCGAGACGAAACTCGTGCGCGTGACGGCTGGGGCCATCTTCGACGTCATCGTGGATGTGCGGGCCGGCTCCGCCACCTACGGACGCTGGTTCGGAACGGAGCTTTCGGCCGCGAACCGCAAGCAGTTGTACATTCCCAAGGGCTTCGCGCACGGCTTCCAGACGCTCGCGCCCGCGACCGAGGTCACCTATCACATCTCCTGCGGCTATGCGCCGGAGCTTGCGACGGGGCTTCGCTATGACGATCCTGACCTCGCCATCACGTGGCCACTCGGCCAAGCGGCGGTGATCTCGGATCGCGATCTCGCGTGGGCGCCGTTCCGCGATTTCTCTCCCGTTGCGGCCAGCCATGACTAACGCAGCCCGCCCCAGAGCCACCGTTTTCGGCGCCAATGGATTCGTAGGACGCGCGCTCGTCGATCACCTCACGCGCGCGGGCTACGACGTGCGCGCGCTCGTGCGCGGGGATGCATCCTGGCGCGGCGCGGAGCTGGGCCACGCCTTCTACACCATCGGCCTCACCGCGGACTTCCGCTCTCGCCCGTTCGAGACCATCGACGCGCACGTGAGCCTGCTCACTGAGATCCTGCGCGGCTGCCGGTTCCAGTCGTTCGTCTATACGTCCTCGACGCGCGTCTATGGCCCGGCAGCCTCAACGGACGAGCTGGCGCCGATCCCCGCTTCGCCCGCCAATCCGGATCATCTCTACAATCTCTCGAAGCTGATGGGGGAGGCGGCCTGCCTCGGGTCCGGCCTCGCGACTGCGCGCGTCGCCCGGCTCTCGAACGTGTTCGGGGCCGATCTCGCGTCGCAGAACTTCCTGACATCGGTGCTGCGCGAAGCGGCCGAGACGGGCTCCGTTCACCTCAAGACCAGCCTCGCCTCGGCGAAGGACTACGTCTGGGTGGGCGATGTGGTCCGCGCGCTCGAAGCGATCGCGGTGCGCGGCAGCGAGCCGATCACCAATGTCGCGTTCGGGCGCAACATAACGCATCGGGAAATCATGGAGCGGATCGAGGCCGAGACGGGTGCCGCGATCTCTGTGGCGCCGAACGCGCCGACCGTCACCTTTCCCGAGATCGAGACGCGCCGTCTAGACGCGCTCGGCATCACCGGGCGAAGGCCGCTCGTCTCCATGATCGGGGAGCTTGCGGCAGCCTTCAAAGGCTAGACTAAGGCTGTCGCAGTCTAATTCCTGTCTTCCGGCAGCGGCGGAAGCGGGAAGAAGGGGATGCCGTCCTCGGCCAGCTCCTTTGCCTCCTCAGCGGAGGCTTCGCCATAGATGCCGCGGGCCGGGCTCTCGTCGAAGTGGATGCGGCGCGCCTCCTCGGCAAATCGCCCGCCGACGTACTCGGCCTTGGCGTGCACCTCCTCGCGGATCCTGCGCATCATCTGCTGCAGCTCGGCGGGTGGAAACTGCGCGTTCGACAAGGGGGCGGCCGGCGCGGGCGTCACCGGTGTTGCGTTGGCCTTCTCGGATTTGCGCGTGTTGACGGCGGGAGCCATGATGGCCTTGTCGACGGACGTGCTGCCGCAGGTGGGGCACACGATCTCAGCCCGGGCTGCTTGCTTCTCGTAGGCTGCGCCGCTCTTGAACCATCCTTCGAACTCGTGGCCGTCCTGGCACACGAGGCTGAACTTGATCATGACGCGACCTCAGCGGCCTTTCCATCCGCATGAACGACGTCGAACTTCCTGTCGTGCCGCAAAGACGGCACGCGTGACCGGACGTCCGCGATCATGGCCAAGTCTACATCCGCGAAAATGACCGAGGGGTGAACGCCGCCCTCGGCGAGCACCTGCCCCCAGGGGGAAACCACGAGGCTATGGCCGAAGGTTTCGCGGCCATGCTCGTGCAGGCCGCCCTGGGCGGCAGCGAAGACGAAGCATTGGGCCTCGATGGCGCGGGCGCGCAGCAGGGTGACCCAATGGGCCTCTCCCGTAAGACGCGTGAAGGCGGCCGGCACGGCCAGGAACGAGGCACCGGCGTGTGCGAGCGCGCGGTAGAGATAGGGGAAGCGCAGATCATAGCAGATCGAGAAGCCGATGCCGCCCCACGGCAGATCCGCGACGACGGCTTTGGTGCCGGGCTCGTAGTTGGCGCTTTCGCGGTAGACCTCGCCGTTCGGCAGGTCCACGTCGAACATATGGATCTTGTCGTAGCGCGCCGTCACCTCGCCCTTGGGCGAGATCAGGTAAGCGCGGTTGGCGAGCTTGGCGTCGCTCGCCTTGATCACCATGGAGCCGACATGCAGCCAGATCGACAGCTCCTTGGCCAGATCGGCGAACTGGCGGAGCCCGGCATTGGCGCTCTCCGGCTCGGCCACGGCGAACAGGCGCTCGCGGTCGAGCTCCATCAGGTTGGTGACCTCGGGGGTCTGGACGTAACCAGCCCCGCCACTTGCGGCCTCCCGGATGAGCGCGGCGGCATCGCGCAGGTTGCGCGCCACATCCCGCCCAGAACACATCTGGACCAGCCCTACCCGAAAGGACTTTGCGAGATTTGCCGTCGTCATATGCCCGAGCCTTCGATCATTCGTGCCTTTAGAGCACTTTAGTGGCTCGCGCAGAGGAGGGGATCAAGCTTGCCGTTGCGCTCGAGGCACATCAGATCGTCGCAGCCGCCCACGTGCTGATCGCCGATCCAGATCTGCGGGACGGTGGTGCGCCCGCCGGCCTTGCTGGTCATCTCCGCCCGGAGCGTCGCCTTGCCCGTTACGTCGACCTCCTCGAAGGCCACGCATTTGGCGCGCAGCAGCTCTTTTGCCATGTGGCAATAGGGGCAAAGGATCGTGGTGTAGATCGTAACTCTGGCCATGTCTTCCAACGTTCCTCGACGGCCAACCTGGGTTGCACTCGGACGTTGCGTCTCTCTCGACGGGCGCGATACGCAGCCGACACCCATTTCGCAACGATTTGCGGCATTTTTCCAGCGTTGAGAACGGCTTTCAAGAGGGAATGACGCCCCTATCCGTCACCAAAGCGAGCGCCAGCACATCCACACGCGAAGCGCCAGCCCGTTTCAACGCCCGCGCGCAGGCGCCGACGGTCGAGCCGGTGGTGATAACGTCATCAATGAGCAGGATCTTGCGGCCCCGCACGCGATCCTCGAGCCTCCGAGGCACGGCGAAAGCGCCCGCCACGTTGCGCTGGCGCGCGGCCCGGGTGAGGCCGACCTGGCTCAAGGTCGCGCGCCTGCGCTCCAGCGCGAGCGGCTCATAGCCGAGCCCCGTCAGCCGGGCGACCTCCTGGGCCAGGATCGCGGCCTGGTTGAAACGGCGCACGAGCAGCCGGCGGCGCGCAAGAGGGACGGGCACGACCGTCTCACACTCGCCCACCACGTCGCGTCCGGCCTCCACCAGCCATTTGCCAAGCAGACGGCGCACGTCATGGCGATCGTGAAACTTGAGGGCGTGCACCAGGGCTCGCATGGAGCCGGTATGGGCCGCGATCGCCCGCGCCCGGTCGTAGGGAGGCGGATCCGCCGCGGCGGCTGCAGAAATCATGACACCGCCGGTGTCGAACGGCATGGGCAGGCCCAGGCGGTCGCAGAGGGGCGGGCGAATGAAGTCGATGTCGCGCCAGCAGCCCGCACACAGCGCGTCGTGGTCTCCAATCGGCGTCCGGCAGACCAGGCACACCGGCGGCATCAGGAGATCGGAGATCGCCGCCAGGACGCGCCGCAGCATTCCAGACTCCCGCGCGGGGGCAGCGCCAGGCGGGCGCTCGCTCTCCTCATCCAGGCCTGCTTCCGACATGACCGGCCTTCCAAACCTCTGTCCCCGAGCGGACTGTGCGTCAGATTGGGCAAACTTGATAGGTCGCTGTTCTGATAGATTGAACGGGATATCACGGTGCAACCGCCCCAACGAAGGCTCCTTTCACGCGCATGCCGGACGCCGCCCACATCTTCGATACTCGCCTGCTCACGGAGCGGCGCAACCGGGCCGCCGCCTCGGCTGGCGCGCATGACTTTCTACTGCGCCGCGTCGCGGAGGACTTCGCCGAGCGGCTGGCCATCGTGCGGCGCTCCTTCCCCGTGGCGCTCGATCTCGGGTGCCATCACGGCGTGCTGGGGCGGGAGATCGGGGCCGCGGCTTCCGTCGGCCGGCTCATCTCGCTCGATCCGTCGGAAGCCATGCTGGCCCAGGCGGCCCCGCCGCGCGTCGCCGGGCAGCTCGATGCCCTGCCGTTCGCGGAGGGCTCGCTCGACCTCGTCGTGTCGGGCCTGTCGCTCCATTTCGTGGACGACCTTCCCGGAGCGCTGATCCAGATCCGCCGCGCGTTGAAACCGGACGGGTTGCTGCTCGCCGCGCTGCTCGGCGGTCGGACGCTCCATGAGCTGCGCGAGGCTTGGCTTCTCGCGGAGGACGAGGTCGCAGGCGGCGCATCGCCCCGCGTGGCTCCGTTCGCGGACGTGCGCGACCTGGGCGGCCTCCTGCAACGCGCGGGGTTTGCGCTGCCCGTCTCGGATTCGGACGTTGTCTCGGTGACCTACTCCGACCCGCTGGCCTTGATGCGCGACATCAAGGGCATGGGCGCGGCCAACATGCTGACCGCGCGGCGGCGCGTTCCGGTAACGCGGCGGCTCCTGATGCGAGCTTGCGAGATCTACGTCGAGCGCTTCGGTCTCGACAACGGCCGCGTGCCGGCGACGTTCGAGATCCTGACGCTGACGGCGTGGACGCCACACGAGAGCCAGCAGAAGCCCTTGAAACCCGGCTCAGCGAAGACACGGCTCGCGGACGTGCTCGGCGTGCCGGAGCGAAAGGTCTAGAGCCTGCGCACCATGAAGCGCGCCTCGTCGTCGTAGCTCTTGAGCTTCGCATCGAGTGCGGGATCGGCAACGATCTCGAATCCGAAGCGGCTCCAGAACGGGCCAGAGCCGTTCACAGCGACCAGCGACACGTTGGAAAATCCGCTCTCCCTCGCATGGTCGAGGACGGCTTTGGCAATGGCGGACCCGGCGCCGGATCCGCGTGTCTCCGGCAGCAACGCGAAGTCGTGGATGTAGTACGTCGTCGGGCTCTCGGGCAGCGCCTCCAGCATGACGTTGAGCGCGGGCGGCTTTCCGTAGTGCCAGGGATGCGTAATCGCGTAGGCCGTGGCGTTGCCGTCCTGCTCCAGAATGGCGCATCCGGCGGGATAGAGCGCGAGACGCTCGGACAGCACCGCATCGTCCTCCGGATAATCCACATGCACCCGGTCGGCGATGGCGACGACGGCGGGCACGTCTGCTTCCGTCATCGGGCGCCACACGCCCCGCTCGAGCTTTACGCGCATCGTCACTCTCCTATCCCAAGAGATCGCGCAGCCAGGGAACCAACGGGGCATCGGCCGGCGGCATCGGATAATCCGCGAGGCGCTTTGCCCGCACCCACGCGACCTCCTGTCCTTCGCGAGGGGTGATCTCGCCGTCCCAATTGCGGCAGAGGAACAGCGGCATGAGCAGATGGAAGTCCTTGTAGGCGTGGCTCGCGAAGGTGAAGGGCGCAAGGCACGTCTCGCAGACCTCGATGCCAAGCTCCTCCATCAACTCACGGCGAAGCGCCTGCTCCGGCGTCTCGCCCGCATCAACCTTACCGCCCGGAAACTCCCAAAGGCCCGCGAGCTGCTTGCCCTCCGGGCGCTTGCAGATGAGGACGCGATTGTCAGGGTCGACCAGTGCGGCCGCGGCCACGAGCAGAATTGGCTTCGTCATGAGGTGATTTGGACCTTGTGCGGGCACCGCCGCAGCCTATAGAGGAGGGCATGGGATCGACACTTCTTGCGCTCGGACACTATGCGCCCGAGCGGCGCGTGACAAATGCGGAAATCGAAGCGCGGCTCGGCGTCGAGACCGGCTGGAGCGAGCGGCGCACAGGGATTCGCGAACGCCGGTTCGCCGCGCCTGACGAGGCCTTGTCGGACCTCGCGGTGAAGGCCGGCGAGATGGCCCTGGCGAAGGCCGATTTCGACCGGGCGAGCCTGGGCCTCGTCGTGCTGGCGACTTCTACGCCGGATCATCTTCTGCCCCCATCGGCTCCCCTGGTCGCACATCGGCTCGGCGCGACCGGAGCCGGAGCTATCGACATGGCGGGTGCCTGCGGCGGGTTTCTCTACGCGCTCACATTCGCGGACAGCTTCGTCAAGCTGCATCAGGCGCCTGCGCTCGTCATCGCGGGCAATATCCTATCGCGCCGCCTGAACCTCGACGATCCGACCAGCGCGCTGCTGTTCGGAGACGGCGCGGGGGCGGCGCTGCTCGCTCCTTCGGCACGGGCAACGTCCGGCGTCCGCGGCGTGCACCTCGCGTCCGACGGTTCTGCCTACGACCTGATCAAGATTCCCGCTGGGGGAAGCCGGCGGCCGTTTGCCGATGGTCTGGAGCCAGCCGCGACGCTGATGCAAATCAGCGACGGGCGCGCGGTATTCACACGTGCGGTGAAGATCATGACTGAGGCTTCGAACACAGCGCTCACGCGCGCCGGGCTTGCCATCGGCGACATCGACTACTTCGTGCCGCATCAGGCGAACGCGCGCATTATCGGCGCGGCCCAGCGGCAGCTCGGCGTACCGGACGAGAAACTGATCTCGACCGTTGCGCTCTACGGCAACAGCTCGGCGGCCACCATCCCGCTCTCGCTTTCGATCGCCGCGGAGGAGCGTGCGTTCCAGCCCGGCGAGCTGCTGCTGCTCGCGGCGGCAGGCGCGGGCCTCACGGGCGGCGCCGTCGTGTTCGAGGTTTAGAGCGCGATCATTTTCAATTGCATGAGGATCGCGCTCTCAGGTTTTACCGAGACCGATGATTCACGCTCCGGACTGATAGGGTCCGAAGCGATAATGGGTTTTCTTTGTTAGACCGATGATTCACGCTTCGGACTGATAGGGTCCGAAGCGATAATGGTCTAGCGAAGCTGGCGCAGATTGAGAGCGCGGGTCAACGCGTCGGAGGCGGTCTCGTCGTTGGTCGCGACGGGACGCGGCGCGGGCTTCGGAGGCAAGAGGCCCGGCATCGGGTTCTCCCGGGCGTGTGAAGAAAGATCCTCCAGCAGAATTTCGAGCAAGGGCGCAGCCACATCCGCCGCGTGGACCTTCCTCGCCCACGGCTCGGAGCCCGAGCCGGTGCCGACCAGCACCACATACGAGTAAGCTGCGCCGTTGGCGAACTGGAGGCCCCCGGTGGTCCAGACGTCCACCGTCGCGTTGGGATCGGCGGTCACCTGCGTTCCGGTTTTCGCAAAGTGGAGGCGCAGGCCAGCGCGCCGCGCCGCGCACCAGGACGACAGGGATTTGAGCGTGCCCGCCGGCACGCCGCCGGCCGTGTAGCAGAGCGGCGCCGAGAGCAGGGATCGGAGCAGCGGCACGGCGCGGCGCTGAATCAGACGGTTCGGGATAATCGGCTCGCGCACATCTCCGTGCGCCACAGGCTCGTTCTCCACGCTGGTGTAATCGTAGCTCCTGACCAGCGTCGGCTCGCGCACCGGCGTAGCACCGCGGCCGAGAAGCGATGCCAAGATCACCGCCGACATGTGATGCACCTTGCGCGGCGAGCCGGAAATCTGCCCCAGCACGACGGCCGTTGACGGAGGCGTTCCGTGACCGGACGCATCGGACGGCGGCATGGTGAAGCCGAAGCCTTCAATGAGCTTTCGCACGCGCTCCTGGCCTGCAAGCGCCGTGCGGTTGATGAGAGGGGCGTTGAGCGAGCATGCAAAGCTCACGATGGCGCGGCGGCCGAAGCGGCCGTTGCCCTTGGCGCACGTTTCGAGCCCGCGCTGAGGCGCCTCCGTATCGACGTAGAGGGAGTTCGTGGTGTCGCGCCCGCTGTTGGCGATGGCGATGGCCGCGATCATCTTTCCGGTGGAGGCAATCATGCGCGGATCGCGGCCGGGATCGTAGAGGCCGGTTGCCGCGTCGCGTGCGGCTGGCGCCCCGAAATAGGGAGCCGTCTCACCCGCCTCGTAGTAGCGCACGATCTCACCCTTTGCGTTGGCGGCGACGACCGTGATGGTGGGCTGCCTGCGATCGGGACCGGCGCGTGCGGGATCGAGGGTGTAGCCCGGATTGAGCTTCGGCTGCACGGCCGCATCGATGCGTGTAAGGCCCGCCTTGATCTTGTCGTGAAACGCGAGGTTGCCCGCCGCATCGAAAGTGGTGGTGACGCCGCGCACATGGTCGCGCCAGCCGAAGCCGTAGATCTCCTTCATCTCCTCGCGGAGGCCGAAGCGGGCCGCGGGCATCAAGGCGTTGGCGCGCGCAACGGGATTGGCCCGGGCGCGTTTCGCCTGGTCTGGAGCGTAGCGATCGAGCGCGGCCTGGAGCTTCGGCTTCACCTTGGGATCGGGCGGCCCTCCCGCCATGGCGATCAGCTCGAACAGAACGTTCTTCTTCTGCTCCTCGTCCTCGATGAGACTCTCCGCGCAGATGCGTGCGCGCACCTCGACGATGAAGCGCCAGCGGTCGAGGCGCACCTCGTTCAAGCGCTCGTCGCCTTTGAGCAGGATGATCGGCTTATTGACGGCCGAGGCCAGCACGAACTGCTCCGCGATGGAGAGCTCCGCCGAATCCTTGCCGAACACGACACGGCTCGTCAGCTCGACGCCATGCAGAGGCGCGCCGCCCGTGCGCTGCGCAAGCCAGAGGTGGTTCGCCGCCCACTGCTTGAGCAGCGACGGGTCTCCCCCGCGTGTCAGCTCGTGATAGATGACAGGCGCCAGCCACCACTCCGCCAGCTTGCGCGAGAGCTTTGTCATGGCGCTCTCATTGCTGTGCGGCGGGGTGTTGTAGATCACGCGCACGAGCTGCATGGGCAGGGTCGACCCGCCGACGCCGAGGCTCGGCCGATGCAGCGCCAGGGACCGGCGCACCGACGAATACGGGATCTTGAGAACGCCCGCGAGGTCGATGCCGAACGGGTTCAGCCAGGTGCCGATGTAGCGGTCCTCGTGATGGACCAGGCATTGCCAGTAATAGGGCGGTACGTCGCGGACCGGGATCGACTTGTGGTCCGGGTTGGCGGTGTAGTCGCCGACGTCGATGGCGGCGTCGGTGTAGTTGACGTCGCGCTGGCTGTCGAGACGCGCATCGAAGGTGCCGGCGAAGCTTCCATTGGCGTCATAGATGGCGGTGGCGAGCCAGCGCTCGGCGTCGTAGCGGAGCTTCTCGCCGAGCAGATAGTGTCCCGCGATGCCCCGCAGCGGCGCGACCACATAGACCAGCACCACGGCGAACAGCACATAGGCCGAGGCTGCAACGGCGACGTAGCGCAGGGGGCCGAGACGGGGATTGAAGGCGATCCATTCGCTGAATAGGCTCGCGATCCGCATGGGAATGCTGATCACGAGCTCGCGCATATGGGCGAGAAGGCGAAGGATGAAAAGCATGACGCAACAGCGAGCTCACGGCGCACGGGCTCACTGTCGTACGGACCATTTATGGCGGAAGCTCGGGGGAAATGGGGCGCCGCTGCCGCTCAGCGAACGGCCGAGGATTGTACGAATGCGACATCACGCGGCTCCGATGGAGCAACGGACCACATTCCGAAACTGTCGGCTATTGCAGTTGAAAAGACCCGCCTTAGAGCCGGCTTCTTACATCGTATTGAGGAGGACGAAGAGTCCAACTCCGACGGCCGGGCCCAACAAGGTGGCCACAACAAGCATCAAGAATGATCTACCAAGCATAACACGACAAACCCCGCACTCAACTCGCCCACCCGCGAAGCCGCCCACTCCTCGCCGGTGTCTTCCGTGTTTCGCGATGACCCCTCAACCGCGAAACAAGAAGATAATACAACAACAGAAAAATTCCCTCACCCCTTAAACCAAATTTTGCCACAATGTTATCTCGCGGCGGCGAGGTTGATTTGCTGCAATGCAATGCAGACGCTTTCTGCAGAGCTTTTCTTTTAATTTTTCAAATTATTGGGTGCAGCTACGGCAGGTGCCAGCACGCGCAAAAAAGCCAGTGGATCGCTCTTTGAACGCTCCGCTGGCCGAAAACTGACGTCTATCGTGATCTTTCTGCAACAGGCCTTTAGTCGAGGTTTTGTGCAAATGCGGGATATCTCGGGGATAACCCGGTGGATCCCTCAAGACGTACGGCGAGCACCCGACGAGCGCCCCAAAGCATCGAACAGGCGAAGCTGACGCTCGTCCTGCCCCTTCGTCTCGTGGGCAAGTTGCTCGATGCGATCGAAGGGCACCTGCTCGGCCTCGATGAGCGAGCGCTGCGCCTTCATGCTGCGCACCAAGCCTTCCTGCACGAGATGGAACTCGCCGACGGTCTGGCCGGGCAGAACCGCTGCGGGGTCCAACCCGCTCTCGCTCTGGAACGCAGCCTTGAGCTTCCTCAGCGCCGTGTCCTCGCGAACGCGGCCGATGAACCAGCTCGTGATCTGGTCGCGCGATTTGTAATCGAGGTCGCCCGGCGACTGAGTGGCCAGCATCAGGCCGAGACCTGCGGAGCGGGCGCGCTTCAGCAAGCTTTGCAGCGGCTCGGCCGTCGCGGGCTTGGCGTTGGCCGGGATGTAAAGATCCGCCTCGTCGAACATGACGACGGCCTGCAACTCGTCGTTCGGGTTGCGCTGGCAGAAGCGTAGCGCTTCCGAGAGGAACTGCGAGACCCAGAACAGGATGTTCTCGTTGTCGCCGAGGAAGCCCGTGTAGATGATCGAAAGCCGCGTGCGGCCGTCGCGGGCGAAGGGTCCGATGCCGAGCAGGCTGTCCATGCGCAGGCTTTCGCCGCCGCCCTCGAAGAGCGCCGCGTTGCGATGGCGGAGGCTGTCGAGCTGTGCGACGAGGTCGCGGCGAATTTTGCCCGACGGATCCATGCGCTGCGTGAGGTCGGTCAGCTCCGCATCCTCATCCTCGAGCAGCGCAATGAGATCGGCCAGCGTCACCTCGCGGCTGTGGCGGGAGCCCAGGATGCGCAGTGCGACCGACAGCGTTCCCGACTGCTTCTGGTGGGTCGCCGAGTTCTTGAGATGCAGCATGTCGCCGAGAGCGGCGGCCGACAGGTTCGCAAGCAACTGCTGCTCGTGGTCGGGCAGCTCGTTGATGCCGTTGGGCAAAAGCGTGATCGAGATCGGCCGGCCGGAGGAGCGGCCCGGCGTATAGACCGCAACGTCGATGGCATCGGCCAAACGCTCGCGCTCGCCGCGGCGCTCACCGAACTCGTCGTCGTTGGCCCGCCAAACGTCCGGGTTCGCGTAGCTGCAAAGATCGCCCTTACGGTCGATCAGGACGGCCGGAATGCCCTTCAGGAGTAGCTGCTCGATGAGACACAGCGCGAGCGTGGTCTTACCGGAGCCGGAGCCGCCGAGCACGGCCGCGTGCCGCTTCAGCACGTTCATGTTGAGTGTCACGGGCTTGCCGCGGGCACCGATCTCACGTCCTGCGAAGATGCTGGTGCCGTTGGTGCCGGTCTCGTCCAGGATGACGGAAAGCGGCAGCTCGTCGTCGTTGGCGGGAAGCGGCTCGGCCTCGCCGGTGAGAGACCACGGCGGCGGGAGCGCGGGATCGGCGGCGCGCGGCTCGGCGCGCGCGGTCACCGCTGCATCGGCCACGGGCTCGACCTCGCGGGCAATGCGCGGGAGCGTTCGGCCGAGCAGATCGAGGCGCAGCACGCTGATAATGGAGATGATGTTCGAGAGCAGCTTGGCGTCCTCGAACCAGGCTTGGAAGCCGGGGTCGTTCTTGTAGTGGGCGTAGAACTCGCGCACCATCATCATCCGCTCCCACTCGGGGATCGGGATGGTGAACAAGCGCCCGCCGCCCTCGCGGAACTTGCGGAAGGCCTGAGCCGTCTGGTTCTTCTTGTTCGGCGGATAGTCGCTGGCGCGCAGCATCACGCAGCTCTTGCCCGCCGTCATCGGCAGCACCTTGTCGAGCTGACGCTTGAGGCCACCGCCCTGGGTGGTGCGGTTACACAGGAACACGCGCGTCTCGCTCATGTGGCCCGACTTGTGGCTCACGCGGAGATCGACGGCCGGCACCTCGTCCGAGATTTCGAGACGGCCTACGGCGAGCTTGATGGCGCCGCCCCACTCGTCCTTGGCAAGCGCGAGCGAGGTCGCGAACACGTCCATCAGCTCGTTCTCGTCGGACGGGATCTCGGCTTCCGAAGCTGCCTGGAAACGCTCCCACGCATCGCGATAATCGACGGACGGAGACAAGGGCCGCGCGGTGTCGCCCTCTGCGCCGCCGAAGATGCCGCCGAGCACGGACGCGAGCGTCGACGTCCAGGAACCTGCCGGATCGGCCTGATCCTCATCGCCTTCCGGCGCGGTCTTGTCGCGCAGGCGGCTCTGGGCGTGCTCCAGAAGACGGCGCGTGGAAAGACCGCCGAACTCCTCGAAGAAATCGGGGCCGAAATACTGTGCGGGATCGGGGAAATCCAATCCGGCGCCCTGCTCGGCGATGTGCTCGAGGCGCTTTGCGATGATGAGGCGCGCCTCCTCGGGCGTGCGGCTTTCGAGCAGCGGCACGGGGCCGGACTTCTCGATGCGATCCACATAGGACTGCGCGAGAACGCCGCGCACCTGTCCGTAGAAATCCTCGAGGCAGGAAATGATGATGATGGCGTTCGGGAGCCGGTTGGCGATCTGGATGAGATCGCGGGCGGCGCGCTGGAAACGCTCCTCCGCGTCATCGAAGAAGCGCAGATCCTCGACCTGGTCGATGGAGAACACGAGGGCTGCCCGCTCTACCGTCCACATCAAGGTGCCGAGCGCGGTGATGATCTCGAACGCACGATCCTCGCCCGTGTTGGGATCGAGGGCAGCGACAGCCTCACGTGCCAGCGGCGTCAACTGCCGCGCGAACAGGTACTGGCGGATGCGCTGATCGATGCGCGGGTCCTTGCGCTCGAGATAGAGAAGCGCGCGGACGATGTTGATGTCGAGCTCGAGGTCGCGGAACTTGGGGCTCGCCACGATCTCGTCGGCGAGGCGCAGCACGAGGCTCGCCAGCTCCTCGTCGGAGAGGGCGCCTTCGGTCAGCTCTTTGAGGCTCGCCTTGGGCAACACCTCGGAGTCGTTGACGAGGTGCGCGGTCAGACGCGCAAGGCCGCTGATCCCCTCGTTGTCGGGATCATAAGGCTTCTCCAGCGAGTGGATGAGGCGGCGCAAATAGTAGTCAGCGTAATTCGACACGTCGGGCGTCATCTGGGCATAGCCGAAGTAGGCCTTGCCTTCGCGATGCGCGGTTGTGCGGAGCGCACGCAGGAGATGCGTCTTGCCGGCACCGGACTGGCCGTGGAACAGCAGGATGCGCGATTGCGTGGCCGCGCCGTTGCGGCCGGTCGTAACCTGAGACAGGAGGTCTGCGAACTTGCGGCGCGCCTTGACATGCACCTCGGGAACGTCGACGGGATCGGCCCGCCAGATGTCTTCCTCCCAGGTGATGCTGTGCTCAAAGGCCTGAGACAGCTTGTCCGCGGCCCCGGCCTCGACGGCTTCCTGATGCATGCGTCAACGGTCTCCAACAACGCAAATCGGTGACGGCGGGCTACTCTTCCACCCGCACGAAATGCCAGACAGTATTCTTGTAGGGAACAGCCGAGCTCTCGAGATCCGGGATGCTCTTCTTGTCCTTGAGATCGGCGTTGGCGAGCACGAGCGCACCCAGACGATGCGCCTCCGCCAACATGCATTTGAACTCGATCTCGGAAACCTGCCACGAGGGCTGGCTCGCGCGAATCGCATCCCACACGTGCGAGATAAAGGCCTTACGGCTGCCTGGCCAGCCCTCGGCGCGCGCAGCGGCCGCCTTCTTCACCGCCCGCGCGAACTCCGTGAGATCCGGACGAGAGGACGGCACGACCTTCGGCGCAACGGCCGCAGGCGCCACATCGTTCGCCACCTCAGCCAGTGCGGGCGCCGGCTCCGTCACGCGGACGGGCATGGGCGCGCGCTCGGCGTCAGGCGTCGGAATTTCAGCCGACCCCGCTTCCAGCGCACGGGCGCCGAGGCCTCTCAGCACGCCGGTGCGGAGACCTTCGAGCGTGGATTCCTTTGCGCCCGCATATTCGGCCGCAAGCTCCGAGATGAGCTTGGCGTCGGTCGTGAACGCGCGCGGGCTCTGCGACAGCTGGCCGGCGAGCAAGCGCCCCGCCTTGGCGGAGAGCGCGGAGCCCTTGCCGAAGCCCGCCTTGATGCGGTTGCCGAACGCCCGCTCCAGAGCCACGACTGCGAGCTGCGCGCGGAGCTTGGTGGGCGGCGGGTTCTTCTTCACCGAGAGCCCGAAGGCCTTCTGTACGATGATGGTGCGCAAGCCCTCCACGCGCGCCAGCGGCTTGAGGCGGGCCGCCGTCTCCTTTTCGAGACCGAGGCCCTTGGCAACCAGCATCACATCGCGAAGCTCGGACCAGGGTGCCGGCTGAAGGCTCTTCTGGCCGAGATAGCGGGCGGCTGCGAGCGTGCCGGTCTCCGTCGGCGCGAGACGGTTCTTGGTCTCGGCGAGCAGGCCATTGGCGATGAGCTGGCCGATCTCCTTCTCGGCGAGACGGCGCCAATCGGCAGGCGAGAGCTTGTGCGTGAAGAACGGGGCGAGATCGGAGGCAACCTCGGCGCGCGTTGCGCCGCCGGAAGCCGCCGTGCGGACGAGAACGAGGTGTCCGACCGCCGTCGCGCCTCCGCGCCGCGGCCCTGCGAGGGGAGCACCGCTGCCAAGCGCCGACATTTCGCACGCCTCCTTATGGGCCTCAGGTTGCAAGATGCCGTACGCGCGAATCAGCGGCCTGATTCCGACAGTTTGTCGGAGAGCGCCTTGAGTTCCAAGGGATTCAGGGGCACCCATCGCTCATTTTTGCCGAGTTGTAGCCCCCAATCCTCGCCCCTGGGGCCGCTCACCCCGCAAGTGGCTCGCGAGGCTCGACAACATCTGCCTTTCGCCGCGCCGCTGCCCAATTGGCGTCACCTTCATTGGCAAAATAGCGGATGGATTTCGGGGGATGCACGGAGGCTCTGGGATGCTCCGTTGATGGGGCAACTCAAAGGCGACGTGGGTGGGACACGAGCCGGCTTTTTCTCGTCCGGCCACGATCACCGTCATTCCCCTGAGCACCTAACCGGGTAAACCCCGTTTTAGTGTTAACGGCGAGTTAACTCCTTACTGCGATGTTGGCTCCTCAGTACCGCGCGTCCACTTGCGGGAGTTACGGGAATGTATCGCGTCGCCCTATTTGCCGTTCTCGCGGCCTCACTCGGTCTCGGAGCTTGCAGCCTCAACACGGCTGGCATCTCCTCGGGTTATAACGATCTCGGCACAACAGCTTCGCTCGATCCCTCCAGCGGATCGCGCAAGTCGACCACCACCGGCTCCATCGACCGCAGCTCCCGCTCCTCGCTCAGCGGCGGCACCCAGGTTGCAGCTCTCGCTCCCGACAAGGCGCCCAAGGGCTCCTACGAAAAGGCCCCCGTTGGCGCGCTCGCTGACCGCGACTACTCGGCGACGGCGCTCGACGCCGAGAAAGCACGCGATCTGATCAACCAGTACCGGAAGGACAACGGCCTCAAGCCGCTACAACTCAACGCGTCGCTCACCGATGCCGCGAAGGAGCACAGCCGCGACCTCGCGAAGTGGGACCGGATCTCGCACTACGGCTCCGACGGCTCTAACCCGTGGGACCGCGTCAAGCGGACAGGCTACAAGCCGCGGCTCGCCGCCGAGAACGTCGGCACGGGGCAGATCTCGTTCAACGAGGTGCTCAAGGGCTGGAAGGAAAGTCCTGGTCACAACAAGAACCTGTTGCTGACCGATGCGCGCGAGATGGGCCTCGCGCTGGTTCAGGATCCCAAGACGGAATTCAAGTCGTTCTGGACGCTGGTAATCGGCACGTCGATGTAGCGCGCCGCGCCTCCGCCCAGTCGCAAAAAAACAACCTCGACTTCTGGCGTGTCTAGATCCCGGCCTTCGCCGGGATGACGTTTGTTTTGTAGAACCCCACGGCCCAAACTCAACGTCACCCCGATGAAGATCGGAGTCCAGGCAAGCATCCACCGGCTCAACAAGCGGACGCGCGCCTACCTCGAAACGTGTCGTGGGTGCCGGCCTTCGCCCAGTCGCAAAAAAACAACCTCGACTTCTGGCGTGTCTAGATCCCGGCCTTCGCCGGGATGACGTTTGTTTTGTAGAACCCCACGGCCCAAACTCAACGTCACCCCGATGAAGATCGGAGTCCAGGCAAGCATCCACCGGCTCAACAAGCGGACGCGCGCCTACCTCGAAACGTGTCGTGGGTGCCGGCCTTCGCCGGGATGAGGTCAAAGTTCTGGGCACTCCACTTTAGGAACGGCGTTACGGCGAAGCCGTGCTGTGCACGGACGACGGCCGGGGTCCAGACACGGGCCGGTCGTGAAGAGAGCTATCGCGAGTTTGCCACACGCGACCTCTCCCGACGCAAGTCGATCAGGGGCGCTTGGCGGCCAGCGTGTCGTCCTTCAGCGTGAACTGCAGGAGTAGCGTGCGCTGAAGGAAGCGGTTGAAGTTGTCGTCCGACAGCAAAGTGACGACCGTCTCTCCGCGCGATCCCTGGGTGACAGCGAGCGCTTCGAGGTTGTCGATCTCCTTCGAGCTGTCCGCCTCCAGCAGCACCTCGCCAGCAGCCGTCCCACCTGGCTTCAGGCCTTCGGCCGCCAGGTGGCGCAGGCGAATCCGGACACCGTCGAACCAGCGGAAGCGGCGCTCCAGGATCAGCACACTACCATCGGCGAGACTTGCGGCGTCCGTGATGCCGTAGTCGCCGATGCCGGGCACCTTGAAGGTCTGCGGCTGCCCGCCGATCCAGATCCATCCGCGGTGCTGCTTCTCGCCCGGTAGCGGGTTCTCCGAGAAGGCGATCAGCGCACCCTTGTGCGGACCGCCGTCCAGAACCGTGATGCCCTCGATGCCGTCGCGGCGCATCCGTTTGGCGTCCGCCGGCATGGTGAGATAGCGCACCGGCGCGCCGATGCCGTTCTTGTCGAGGGGAAACTCGCCGATGCGATCGTTCTGCTCGAAAGCGATGTAGGCGGTGCCTTTCACGGAGGTACCACTTGCGAGCGTGAGCGCTTCCGCATCGCGATCCCGGTTCTTGCGCAGCGGCTTTCCCTTGAGCGCCTTGAGAGCGCCGAGCCGCACGGACTTGAGCGCCTGAGGACGATCTCCGTCATAGGCGAGCGTGCCCGTGATCCAGGTTCCTGAATCCGAGACGGCGACGAGGCTCTTGCCGTCCTTGCCGAGGATGAGGCCCGACAGTCCGCCGAAATGCTCGGACGGCGAGGTGAGCACCAGACCGCCGCGCCATTCGAGGTAGCGGTTGCTCATCGGCTCGCCGTTCTTGGCGAAGGTCGCGATGGGCTTGGCCTGCACCTCTATCGGGTGTGGAGAGAGGGTGGCGGTATCAGGCTTCACTTGAGCCGACGCGGACGCCGCGGCGAGCAGCAGCGCGGCAGCGGCGAAAGCCAAAGCAGACGCGGATTTCATGCGTTGCATTTTTCCGAACCTGCCTTGGGTCATGGTGTTTGCCGGTGTGAGGCGGCTTCCTGGCTTCGCGCGCGACGCAGCTAGTTAGTGCGCGCGGCGATTCCTCGGACGCCCGTGCTGTCCCGCGGGGACCATTTTGGGCTCCTCCTCGAACAGCTCGACCAGTTTGTCGGTCATGGCACCGGCAAGCTCGCTCGGATCGGAGATGGTCACGGCGCGCGAGTAGTAGCGCGTCACGTCATGGCCGATGCCGATGGCGATGAGCTCCACCGGCGAGCGGGTCTCGATCTCGTCGATCACCTTGCGCAAGTGCTGCTCCAGATAGCTTCCCGAGTTCACGGACAGAGTCGAGTCGTCGACGGGGGCACCATCGGAGATCATCATGAGAATGCGGCGCTGCTCGGGCCGCGCCATCAGCCGATGATGAGCCCAGGCCAGCGCTTCGCCGTCGATGTTCTCCTTCAAGAGGCCTTCGCGCATCATGAGCGCAAGCGAGCGCTTGGCGCGGCGCCAGGGCGCGTCGGCCGTCTTGTAGATGATGTGCCGGAGATCGTTGAGACGGCCCGGCATGGGCGGCTTTCCGGCCGCGAGCCAATCCTCGCGTGCCTGCCCGCCCTTCCAGGCTCGGGTGGTGAAGCCCAGGATCTCGACCTTGACGCCGCACCTTTCCAGCGTGCGCGCGAGAATGTCGGCGCAGCATGCCGCGACCATGATGGGCCTGCCGCGCATGGAGCCCGAGTTGTCGAGCAGCAGCGTCACGACGGTGTCGCGGAAATCTGTGTCGCGCTCGCGCTTGAACGAGAGCGGATGCATGGGATCTGTGACGATGCGGGTCAGGCGCGCAGCGTCGAGCGCGCCTTCTTCGAGATCGAAATCCCAGGCGCGGTTCTGCTGGGCGAGCAGACGGCGCTGCAAGCGATTGGCCAAGCGCGCAACGACACTCGCGAGCGCTTTCAGCTCCTTGTCGAGGAAGGTGCGCAGACGCTCCAGCTCTTCGGGAGAGGAGATATCCTCGGCGTCGACCTCCTCGTCGTAGGCGCGCGTATAGACCTTGTAGCCAAAGGGTTCCGGGTTATCGAGCACGGAGACGTTGGGCCGCCAGGGCTCGGCGGTCTCCATGCCGTCCTGATCCTCGGCCTCGCTCTCGTAATCGTCCTGGTCCGGCGTCTCGATGGCTTCGGTCGCGTCACCGGTCTCGCCTTCGGAGCGTTCCTGCTCGCGCTCCTGCTCCCCGCCCTCGTCGCCTTCGTCCTCGCTCTCGGCCTCGGCTTCGCCGCCGTCCGGAGTCTCTTCGGCCATCTCCTCGGTCTCGTCGGTCTGGCCTTCGGCAAACTCGTCCGCCAACTCGAGCGACGTCAGGAGATCGCGCACGAGGCGGCCGAATGCCTCCTGATTTTCAGCCAGAGCTTTCATCTGGCTCAGGGCATCCTCGCCGCGCTCGTCGATATGAGACCGCCACAGGTCGACCAGCGCGCGAGCGGATACGGGCGGGGCGCGCCCAGTCAGGCGCTCGCGCACCATCAACGCCAGCGCGCTGCCGATCGGCGCGTCGGCACGATCCGAAACGCGCTCGAAACGTCCGTGGCCATATTCGTCCTCGCACTTGGCGGCGAGGTTCTCCGCCATGCCGCTCATGCGATTCGCGCCAAGCGCCTCGACGCGGGCGCGCTCGAGCGCCTCGAACACGTCGCGGGCGGCGCCTGAAGCGGGCGCGAGCTTGCGATGCAGGCTTTCGTCGTGACAGGCGGCCGTCAGCGCCAAGCTGTCGGCCCACCCGCGCAACACCGCGATCTCGCCCGCCGACGGCACGCGCGACGGCTCGGACAAGCGCACGAGCTTGCCTTCTAGCGCAGGCTTGGCGGCGCCATACGTGACCTCGATCTCGGGATTAGCCGCGATCGCGCGCACGGTGAGACCGATTACACGCTTCAGTGGCTCGGAGGGCGCTTCGCGGCGTTTCGGATTTTGGGTCATCGTGCGTTATCTGCCGTGCTGCCGCCGGAGGTGGCGGCGCCATTCCTTATCCTCGACCTGCTCCAGCGCCTCGAGGTTGCCCTGGCGAACCTTGAACGCGGCGATCAGCGCCAGGAGAACGGCACCGGCCGCAGCGCCGATTGCGGTGCTCATGGTCTCGGAGGAGCCCGGAACGAGTGCGTTCCAGATGATTGCAATCACCACCGAGCCCACCGCGCCGCCGACGAGTGCCATCAATGCGCAAAAGAGAAACGCGCCGCGCAGGCTGGTATAGCCCGCGGCGGTCAACGCGTCCCTGTGCTTAGCGTCGTCTTCACCCATGACGGCAAGGCTCGCTGGTCCCATATCAGGCGAGCGCGACGTTGGCCGCGCTCTCCGGCAGCTCCTCTCCGAACGCACGCTGATAGAACTCGGCGACCAGAGGCCGCTCGAGCTCATCGCACTTGTTGAGGAAGGTGAGCCGGAACGCGAAACCGACATCGCCGAAGATCTCGGCGTTCTCGGCCCAGGTCATCACGGTACGCGGGCTCATCACCGTCGACAGGTCGCCGTTGATGAAGGCCTGGCGGGTAAGATCCGCCACGCGCACCATGTTGGAGACGACCTTGCGCTTTGCATCGGTCTTGCTCCAGCTCTTCACCTTGGAGAGAACGATGCGCGCCTCGTCGTCATGCGGCAGATAGTTCAGGGTCGCGACGATCGACCAGCGGTCCATCTGACCCTGGTTGATCTGCTGCGTGCCGTGATAGAGGCCGGAGGTGTCGCCGAGGCCGATGGTGTTGGTCGTCGCGAACAGGCGGAACGCCTGATGCGGGCGGATCACCTTCGACTGATCGAGCAGCGTCAGCTTGCCCGAGACTTCGAGCACGCGCTGGATCACGAACATCACGTCGGGGCGGCCGGCGTCGTACTCATCGAAGACGAGGGCGGTGTTGGTCTGCAGCGCGTAGGGCAGAATGCCCTCGCGGAATTCCGTCACCTGCTTGCCGTCCTTCAGGACGATGGCGTCCTTGCCGACGAGGTCGATGCGCGAGACGTGGCTGTCGAGGTTGACGCGGATGCACGGCCAGTTGAGGCGCGCGGCCACCTGCTCGATGTGGGTCGACTTGCCAGTGCCGTGATAGCCCTGCACCATGACGCGACGGTTGTATTTAAACCCCGCGAGAATGGCGAGCGTGACCTCCCGATTGAAGAGATAATCGGCATCGAGATCGGGGACGTGCTCGTCCCGCTGGGAATAGGCGGGCACCTCGAGATCGGAGTCGATCCCGAACACCTGGCGGACCGAGAGCTTCATATCGGGAAGGCCGGGTGTCTGGGCCGTGGCAGTGCTGGTTTGCGCGCGCATTGAGACCTGTTTCAGGAAAAGTGGTCGCGAGGCTTGCCCTCCCCGGGCGCAGCCCGTTTTTGGGCTGGCTACGGCCGAGGCTCGGACAAAACCGGCTTTGTGAAGATAGTTATAGACTTGCAGACGGCCAGTCCAGCCGACAGGGGGCGCGTGCTGCGCTCGGCCGCGCTCAAACCAGGCCGGATCGCTTCAAATAATTGTAAGCTTGAATGATCTCGCGCAGCGTGTCCTCCGACCGCGTGTCGCCGCCGTTGGAATCGGGATGGTGGCGCTTCACCAACTCCTTGAAGCGGGATTTGATTTCCTGCTTCGATGCGGTTTCCGGCAGATGAAGCGCCTCCAGCGACTTGCGCTCAATCGGCTTCAGGGTGCGCCGGCGTTCTACGGGCTCCTCACGGGCCTCACGCGCACGCTCGGCAAAAAAACCATGCGGATCGTGCGGGCGGAAGCCAGCCGTGCCGTGGGTGCCCGCGCTCGCCGCGCCGGCGTTGGTGCCATGCGCCCAGGAGTTCGCGCCTACCTTCCAGGTGGGGCGATGTCCGGTCATCGCATCCTTCTGGAAATCGGTCACTTCGGCGTCGCTCATGCCGTCGAAGTAGTTGTAGGAGGCGTTGTACTCGCGCACGTGGTCGACGCAGAACGAGAAATACTCGCCGTCGCGCCCGCGACCTTTCGGCGCGCGGTGGGGCGCAGGACGGCCACACCCCTTCCATTGGCAGGCGGGATGCTTCTTCTTCTCGGATTCGCTCGCTTCGCGCTTCGGAGCGACACGGATCGAATCAAAGTATTTCGAGTTGAGTTTCATGCGTTAGATTATGATCCGCCGGTCGCAGCCAGACAAGATGAACTCTTCTGCGGGACTGCCGCAGGGCTTACGCCGCTCCCCAAAAACAACACGGAGAACGCGATATGACGGCGGAAACCCGCTTGCGCGAAAAGCTCATGATCGCTCTCGAGCCGACGCGGCTCGACATCATCAACGAAAGCGAGCTGCACGCAGGACACCGCTCTTCGCCCGGAACCGGCGAGAGCCATTTCCGTATTCTCATCGTGTCACCCATGTTCACGGGAGTTTCGCGCGTCGGTCGTCACCGGATGGTAAATGATGCCATCGCCGAGGAACTCAAGGGCGGCATCCATGCCCTGGCGCTCCAGACCTATGCGCCAGGCGAAGCCTTGGGATAAGGGCCGCCGGGCGCCTGAGCCTCCCTGCGGAGCCTGGCCTCGAACTCGGCGAAACTCACGCCGCCAGCTCCGCGGCGGTGGAAATACATGTGCTGCGCCAGCCAGCGCATCGGCGGCAGGCCGAGCGCGGCATCGAGCATCCAGTTGGGCGGTGCGAGATCGAGGGCGGACCGCGTTATCTTCTTGATCGCAAATCCTGGCAGCTCGGGTGCGAGCGCAACGGCGGGCGGCGGCCCGAGATCCATCAGGTGATCGGCAATGACCTGGGCGGAGCGTCGCCCCAGCTCGAAGGCGAGCTTGATGCCGCCTCCCGTCGCTGGCGACACCTGGCCGGCTGCATCGCCGACGAGCATGACCCCGTCCGTTGCCCAGCGCGGCAGGAGACCGCCCGCCGGAATGCGCCCCGACCGCCGCTCTACGGCGCGCGCGTCCGTGTATCCGAAGATCGGCTCGGTGGCGGCGAGGAACGCCCTGAGGTCCGGTTTGCGTCCGGGGCCGACCGCGAGGCCCGCCTGTGTGACGACGGGGCCCGGGGCCACCCATCCGAGGTATCCGGGCGCAAGCTTCGAATCCAGAAAGCAATGCAGGAATCGCGGATCGGCGCCTGCCAAGCCTTCGTATTCGATCTCGAGCCCCGTTAGAAACTTCTCGTTCACGCTGAGCCCGAACGCGCGGGCGACAGCCGAGCGCGCGCCATCGGCGCCGAGGATGTAGCGGGAGGCGATGTTGAGGCCGCGGAAGCGGAAGAGCCCACCCTCGCGATCCGCACCCTCGAAGCGCGCGCGATAGAGGATCTTCGCACCGGCCCGCAGAGCCTCGGCTGACAGCCAGCGCAGCACATTGGCGGTGTCGGTAGTGAGGAAGAAGTATCCGGGCGCGAAGAGATCGATGAAGCGATGGCTCGGCGCATAAAGGCGCACACCATGCACGCGGCGCGTGAGCGTGTGCGGGATATCGATCTCCTCGGCGGCTTCCTTCACCAGGATGCCCGTGGTGGCGACGCGGTGGCCTGCCTCCGGCTTCGCCTCCAAGACCGCCACCTTAAGGCCGCGCATCGCCGCCGTCCGCGCGGCCACCAGGCCGGCGAAGGATGCGCCGACGATGACGAGATCATAGGGGCGGATGGCTTCGGACATCGCTCACTCCGAACTGGATGGATCGTCTCGAACACTGCCGCTCGAATGTGGCGGCCTCGCGCCTGCCGCACGCCCACATCGGGGCGTTTGCGATCATTTCGTCAGTGTGTCGCCCGCTTCGAAATCTGCGGCCGTGTACCGGCGTCCTTGCCGTCGAGGCGCTTGATGCGGACGGCCGCGATCTTGTTGCGGGTGCGGCGCAGGATCTCCATGCGGTAGCCGTAGAAGGTGAACACCTGTCCGGGCTCGGGGATCATCTGCGCCTCGTGCACGACGAGCCCGGCGATGGTCGTCGCCTCGTCGTCGGGCAGGTCCCAGTCCATGTGGCGGTTGAGATCGCGGATCGGCACGGTGCCGTCGACGTTGACCGTGCCATCGGTCTGCGGGCGGATATGCAGCTCGGTCGTGTCGTGCTCGTCCGTTATCTGACCGACGATCTCCTCCAGGATGTCCTCGAGCGTGATCAGGCCCTGCACCTCGCCGTACTCGTCGATCACGAGGGCCATCTGGGCCTTGTTCTTCAGGAACTGATTGAGCTGATCCTTGAGGGTCGTCGTATCCGGCACGAACCACGGCTTGGCGGCGATGCTCATGATGTCGAGCTTGGAGACGTCCCAGTTCGACCTTGAGAGCGCGCCCAAGAGATCCTTCGTGTTCAGGATGCCGACGATGTTCTCCGGCTCGTCCTTCCAGATCGGCACGCGCGTATACTGCGAGCGCAGAACCTCATCGATGATCTCCTGCGGCGCCTCGTTGGCGTCGAAGGTCTCCATCTTGGTACGATGGACCATGATGTCGGAGATCTGCAGCTCCCGGAGATCGAGCACACCTCCCAGCATCTTGGCATCGTGGCGGGCAACCGCGCCCTCCTTGGTCTGCAGATCGATGGCGCCGCGGATCTCGGCGTGCGCCGCCAGGATGTTGGCCTCGTCATCCTTAGTGGTGGGCGTGAAGGCCAGGATCCAGCGGACGATCAACTCGATGAAGCGCGTGGCAGGGCCGAACACCACAATCAGCACGCGCATGATGGGCGCCACGAACAGCGCTACGCGATCGGAGAAGGCCAGCGCGTAGGTCTTGGGCAGGACGGCCGCGAAGATCACGATCAGCAGGGTGACGATGGCGGTCGCGTAGACCACGCCGACCTCACCCACGAGGCGAATGGCGAGGGTGGATGCCAGGCCCGCCGCGAGCACGTCCACCAGCGTATTGCCGAGCAGGACCGCGCCGATCATCTTCTCCGGCTCGGAGAGAAGGCGGTTCACCAGTTTCGCCTTGACGTTCCCTTCCTGGTCGAGCGCGTGCATGCGGGCGCGCGAGGCTGCGGTGAGCCCGGTCTCGCTCATGTTGAAGAACGCGCTCATGGCGATCAACAGGATGATCGCCCCGATCAGGAGGCCGATTTCGAGTGTCATGGATCTACCAAAGCATCTGCCCGTACACGGGTATATACGCGCCCACCGGAAAAATCGAAGCGCGCGATGCCGGGCGTTCCCAGAAAATTCCGGCCGTTAGGCGCCGTTGATCTCGCGCTCCAGGAAGCCTTGGACGGTGGCCTCGTCCACATCCCGCGAGACGAACGCCTCGCCGATGTTGCGGACGAGAATGAACGTCAAGCGGCCGTCCTTCACCTTCTTGTCCTGGCCCATGAGGCGCACGAGCTCGGCCGCGTCCGCCTTGCCGCCCGGAATGTCGGACAGCTTCGTCGGAAGGCCGGTGGCGGCGATGTGGCGGGAGACGCGTTCGGCCGTGCCGCCAGGGCAGAGCCCCAGGCTCTCTGAAAAGCGAAACGCGAGGCACATGCCGATGGCCACGCCCTCGCCGTGAAGGAGGCGGTCGGAATAGCCGGTCCAGGCTTCGAGCGCGTGGCCGAAGGTGTGACCGAGGTTCAGAAGCGCGCGGTCTCCGGTCTCGTGCTCGTCTCGCGCGACGATGGCCGCCTTGGCCTTGACGCTGGTCTCGATGGCCGCAACAAGCGTTTCCTGCTCGTAGCTGAAGATCCCGTCGTGGGCCTGCTCCAGCCAGGCGAAGAACCCAGCATCGCCAAGCAGGCCGTACTTCACCACCTCCGCATAGCCCGCGCGCATCTCGCGGGGAGGAAGGGTTTTCAGAGTATCGGTGTCGGCGATGACGAGAGACGGCTGATGGAACACGCCGATCAGGTTCTTGCCCTGGGGCGTGTTGATGCCGGTCTTGCCGCCGACGGAGCTGTCCACCTGCGCAAGCAGGGTCGTCGGGATCTGAACAAAACGAATGCCTCGGCGGAGGATACCCGCGGCGAAGCCCGCGAGGTCGCCGATCACGCCGCCGCCGAAGGCCACCACGAGATCGCCGCGCTCGAGGCCCAGCTCGAGGAGGCGCTCGCAGAGAGGTCCGAGCTCGCGAAAGCTCTTGGTCGGCTCGCCGGGCTTCAGGACGATGGAGCCCTTGAGGCGGCCTTCCGCCCGCAGGCTCGCCTCCAGCGTGGCGAGGTGATGCTTGGCCACGTTCTCGTCGGTGACGATGCCGCAGCGGGCCTTGCCCAAGCGGCCGGCAATGAGGCGTCCGGCCTCCGCCAGCAGATCCGGTCCGATCAGGACGTCGTAGGCACGCCCGCCGAGTGGAACGTTGACCGTGCGGCTCGCTCGGGTGGTGGCTGCCAGGGAATGGGCGAGTGTCGGCATTGCTGTGTCTTCTTCTCAGGATCGGGCTACGGCGCGGCGCCACAGGTATCAGATCGGGGTCGCTTGCGCCAACTGAGGGTGCTTCGAAAGGGCCTCAATGATCTCGGTCACGATGCTGTCGTGAGGCACATCGCGGCTTTCGACGGTGAGATCGGCTTCGGCGTAGACCGGATAGCGGGCATCCATCAGCTTGCGCATGACAGCTTCCGGATCACCGGCCTTGAGCAGCGGGCGGGTGTCGCGCTTGCCGACGCGGCGCATGAGGACCGGCAGCTCGGCGCGGAGCCAGATCGAAATCCCGGTCTCGCCGATCTTCGCGCGCGTGCCCTCGGTGATGAAGGCGCCGCCGCCGGTCGCGAGCACCTGCGGGCCGTTGGCCAGGAGACGGGAAATGACCTTGCTTTCCCGGTCGCGGAAGAACGCCTCGCCGTGATCGGCGAAGATCTCGCTGATGGACTTCTGCGCCACCCGCTCGATCTCCTCGTCGGCATCGATGAACGGAAGGCCGAGCTTGACCGCCAGCCGCTTGCCGATCGACGACTTGCCGCAGCCCATCAGGCCGACGAGCACCAGCGAGCGCGTTCCCAGCGCCCGGCGGACCCTCTCGGCTGTGTCTTTTTCCGGCTCCATCTCACTCCGGCGGCTTCAAAACTATCGGGTCATCCGTTCCTCGACGCGCTCTACGCGCAGCCCCTTAGGGCTCACTCCGGATCGACCTCCATGGCGGGGAAACTCATACTGCAACTTGGGGGGCCGAGGCGAGCCGCTTGCGCCCCCGCGGTCATATTCTTTCCCCTCGGTAAGGAATCATCAGCCATATTCGCGCCACCTTAGGTCCGGAAATACCGTAACGTCATTGCGTGCGTCCCCCTCATTCCGAGGATCCTGCCTCGTTCCCTCGGCCGACGTTTTCACCTGGGCGACATCCATCAATGCCAAGCCTTTTTCGCTTCCTCGTCACGGTCGGATCGCTGGTGGCAGTGGTCTCAGGGGGACTGTACATTCTCGCCCACCAATTCGAGCCCGATCGCCACGAGGTGGTTAAGGTGGTGCCCGGTGTCAAAATTCGCAACAAGCCCTGACCTTTTCCTCGTGACCTCAACCTCGTGACCGGCCGGCCGATGCGCGCGCTCAGCCTCACTCGATCGCTTCACCGCCTATCGGCGCCTCGCCTCCTCACGCTCTTCGCTGTCTCGGCGCTGTGGATGATGCCTGCTCCGGGCATGACCCAAGAGCTCGACCCCAACGGCTCGGGCACATGGCGGCAGCCGGGGCGGAACACCGGCGTCGAGCGGGAGGAGCTTCCGCCGACCTCGGGCGCGGAGGAGCGGGCACGCGGCGTCATCCGGGAAGAGCTGGACCCGGTCATGGCAACGGACGGCTCGGGCCTGCCCTACGAGATGTGGAGCGGCCTCGCCCCCGAGCAGCTTGCCGAAAGCATCGCCCAGCTCACACTTCCTCCGCGCTCCCCCGCGCTCAACGCCCTCTGGCGGCGGGTGATCGCGTCGGATACATCCGCGGGCTCGGGAGGTCCCGCCCGTTTCACGGCGCTTCGCGTGGAAGCTCTCGACCAATCGGGCCTGATCGACGAAGCCGCCGCGGTTCTGGCGAAGGCGCAGGCGGGCTCCAGCGATCCACTTCTGATGGCGCTCACCGCGCGCAGCGAGATCGGGCTCGGCAATACGGAGCGAGGATGCGAGATCGGCCGCGGCCTCCTCGCTGTCCAATCCGGGCTACCGAAGCCGATCCAGGCGGATGCCATGCTGATCAACGGCTATTGCGCGGCCCAGCGTGGCGACAGCGAGGGGGCGGCGCTGCAAGCGAGCCTTTTGCGCGATCTCGATCTCGCAGGGCTTGCGGGCGTGGACATGCTGGATGCTGTGGCCGCCGGCATCGCTCCCAAGATTCCGCCTGGCGCCAAGCTTTCGCTCCTCGATTACCGGATCGCCTCGCTCAAGGGCGGACTTGACCGGGCGCAACTCGTCGCGTCCGCAACACCAGCCTTGCTCGCGGGCCTGGCGCACGACCCGAGGACGACGCCGGACCTGAGGCTCGCAGCCGGAGAGGCGGCCGCAGCCCTCAACATCATTTCGGCGGCTGATCTCGCGCAGCTCTACCGGGCCTCGGGCGCCGGAGGCGATGCCGGCACCATCGAGCGAGCCGGGCTCTTCAACTCGGTAGAGCGGGAGCAGACCCCGCTCCGCAAGGCCCGCCATATCCGCGCGTTTCTCGACGAGGCGCGGCGCGCGGGGATCTACTGGACGGCGCTCCAGACCATGGCGGGCCCGACGCAGGATCTTGCGCCCGAGCCCGAGATAGGATGGTTCGCGGAGACGGCGATCGAGATCAACCTCGCGAGTGGAAATTTCGAGGGCGTGCGCAGGTGGGCCCAGCTCGGCGGCTCCGCCGGAGCCCCGTCTCCCAATGGGGGACAGCCTCTTGCTCATTGGCTGGCGCTCGCCGACATCGCCGACCCTTCCCATCGTTCCGGCCAGGGACCCGGAGCCGGACAGAGCCTCGGCTCGATCGAGAGCATGGCGCTCCACGGCCGTTTCGATCCGGCTCTCCTGCATCGGCTGGCCACGGTGCTCGATGCACTCGACATGAGCGTGCCCCTCCCGCTGTGGGATCTCGCGAGCCGCTCGCCTCAGCCCTCCAACGGCCACCTGCCGGATACCGGGGTGCTCTCCCAGCTCGCGGAGGCTTCGAAGAAGAAGGAATTCGGACGGACCGTCCTGCTCGTGCTGCGGACGATCGGGCCATCGGGGGCAGAGGGCGCGCACATGATCGCGCTCGGCGACTCCATACGCGCGCTCAAGCGGGCCGGGCTCGAAGCGGAAGCGCATCAGCTCGCGCTCGAAGGGCTGTTCGGTGCTTGGCCGCGCGCGGTCAGTCAGTGATCCGCCCATGACGAGCGACGACCAGCGCCATGTTGCAGCCTTTCTGGAAATGATGACGGCCGAGAAGGGCGCGTCGGCCAATACGCTGGAAGCCTACCGGCGCGATCTCCAAGACTACACGGCGTATCTGGCCCAGGCCGGTGTCGCGCTCGCGGGAGCGCAGAAGGCCGATGTCTCCCGCTATCTCCAGGGGCTGTCCGTGGCCGGACTGAAACCGGCCTCCCGCGCGCGCCGGCTCTCGGCCGTGCGGCAGCTCTACAAGTTCCTCGAAGCCGAGGGCGCGGTGGGGGAAAGCCCGGCCACCGGCATCACGACGCCCACGCAACGCAGAGCCTTGCCGAAGACGCTTTCGGTGGACGAGGTGGACCGCCTGATCGACTCTGCCCAGCGTGCGGCGGATGGTCTTTCAGGGCGCGACCTCGTGCGCGCCGTGCGCCACCATTGTCTCCTCGAGATGCTCTACGCGACCGGCATGCGCGTCTCCGAGCTGGTGTCTCTGCCGCGCAACGTGCTCAAGGGCGACCCCCGCCTGCTCACGATCCGGGGCAAAGGCGGCCGGGAGAGGCTGGTGCCGCTCAATTCAGGCGCGCGGGCTGCTCTCGAACGGTATCTCGCGCTCGGCTCGCAGCCAGAGGATCGAGTCGCGCCGATGATCGCCACCCGCTATCTCTTTCCCTCACGCGCCGAGGGTGGACACCTCACGCGGCAGCGTTTCGCGCAGGACCTCAAGGAAACCGCCATCCAGGCGGGGCTCGATCCCGAGCGCGTCTCGCCCCACGTGCTGCGCCATGCCTTCGCCAGCCATCTGCTCGACCGCGGGGCCGATCTGCGCGCCGTCCAGAGTCTCCTGGGACACGCCGACATCTCGACGACCGAAATCTACACGCATGTGCTGGAAGAGCGGCTGAAGCGGCTCGTGACCGAGCACCACCCCCTGGCAAAAAAAGCGCCCTAGTCTCCGGTTTCTATTTTAGGTGGAATCTCAACGCGAACCGATGGATGCGGCGGCGTGTCTGGACCCCGGCCTCCGTCGGGGTGACGTTTCGGGCCGGCGCTGGCGCTCGGCCGCGACCAGTGCCTATCGTTTCCGGCGCCATGGCGTTGCCCGCTGTGCTGTTCGGCGGAGGACCTGGATAGGCCGTTCGTGCACAGCACGACTTCGTCGTGACGCCGGTTTGACGTTTGTCTTGTAGAACCCGATGCCCCAAGCTCATCGTCACCCCGATGAAAGTCGGGGTCCAGACACGCCGAGTGTTCGGCTGCCCTCGTATTTCCGCCGGGTTAGAACGCTGCCAAGGGCGGAATTCGCTTTGCCGGTCCGCGGCGCGTTTACGAAAATGCACGCGGGTGTTGACAGAAAATCCGGGAAAAGGTCAACGTGCCCCCCAATTTCCTGCAATCCCGACCGAACGCCGCAAACTGTGCGGCAGGATGAGGCCTCTCCTTGGAACCCACGAAGTCCGATCGCCCGATTGCCGTCCGCACCTACCTCGATTTCGAGAAGCCGATCGCCGAGCTCGAAAGCAAAGTCTCGGAGCTCAAGGCCCTCGAAGGCGATGAAGGCGTGTCGATCTCCGACGAGATCAAGAAGCTCGAGCAGAAGGCCAAGGCTGCCCTGGTCGACACCTATGGCAAGCTCACGCCGTGGCAAAAGACGCAGGTCGCGCGTCATCCCGACCGCCCCCATTGCCTCGACTACGTGAAGGCCTTGATCGAGGATTTCACGCCGCTCGCGGGCGATCGCTATTTCGCCGAAGACGAAGCAGTAATGGGCGGTCTCGGCCGTTTCCGCGGCAAGCCTGTGGTGATCATCGGCCACGAGAAGGGCTCCGATACGGAAGGGCGCATCCGCCACAACTTCGGCATGGCGCGGCCGGAAGGCTATCGCAAGGCCGTGCGGCTCATGGACATGGCCGACAAGTTCAACCTGCCGGTGATCACGCTGGTCGATACGGCCGGCGCATACCCGGGCATCGGCGCCGAGGAGCGCGGACAGGCGGAAGCCATCGCCCGCTCGACCGACAAGTGCCTCGAACTCGGCGTTCCGATCATCGCCGTCGTCATCGGCGAGGGCGGATCTGGCGGCGCGGTCGCCATCGCCACCGCCAACCGCATCCTGATGCTCGAGCACTCCATCTATACGGTGGCCTCACCGGAAGCGGCGGCCTCCATCCTGTGGCGCGATTCCACCAAGGCGATCGACGCGGCCACCAACATGAAGATCACGGCCCAGGACCTCGACACCCTGGGCGTCATCGACGTGATCATCCGCGAGCCGGTGGGGGGCGCGCACCGGGACCGGACGCTGGCCATTCAGACCGCCGGCGACGCCATCTCCAAGGCTCTGGCCGAGTTCGATGGCAAATCGCCGGCCGAGATCAGGCGCTTGCGCCATGACCGGTTCCTGGGGATCGGGCGTCAGTTGTAGGCAAAACGCCTCGCGTATCTCCGGTGCATAAACGAGGACGGGCCAAGACCCGCGCCCCGCAAATGCCGTACCTGTGCCGTATTCAGCGCTCACACTTGACAATCAAGCTCGCGCACTGAAAACTTTGGGGAATCCGTAACGTTAATGATATCTTTACGGTTTCGGTCGGATGGTCGTTCGTATGCGCCAGGGGGAATGCGTGTGCGTCTAAACATCCTCGGTGACAGGATTGTCGCTCGTCTCAAGCTCGTGCTGTTGGCCGGGCTTTTGGGTGTTGCGCTTTCGGCGTGCTCCAGCGCGCCTGCCCTCCTTCCCCCGTCAGAACAGCCGCTCACCGCTGAAACCGTGTCGCTTCTCGGCAAGAAGGGCATGAACACGAGCGCGCCGATCTTCGTGCGCATCTTCAAGGAAGAGTCCGAGCTCGAAGTGTGGAAGATGCGGGACGACGGCCGCTTCTACCACTTCAAGACTTATCCGATCTGCAATTGGTCGGGCGAGCTGGGCCCCAAGCAGGAGCAGGGCGACAAGCAGGCGCCCGAAGGGTTCTACACGATCTCGCAATCGCAGATGAACCCCAACTCCAAGTTCTATCTGGCCTTCAACCTCGGCTATCCGAACGCCTACGACCGCGCGCACAACCGCACGGGCGAAGCGCTGATGGTTCATGGCAAGTGCAAGTCCGCAGGCTGCTACGCCATGACGGATGCGCTCGCCGAGGAGATCTATGCTCTGGCACGCGATGCGTTCCGCAGCGGCCAGACCAGCTTCGAGGTGCATGCGTTCCCGTTCCGCATGACGCAGGAAAAGCTCGACCGCTTCAAGAAGCACAAGTGGTACGCCTTCTGGAAAACGCTGAAGGAGGGTTACGACTTCTTCGAGGTCAACCGCATCCCGCCGGCGATCGCGGTCTGCGAGAAGCGCTATGTGGTGAACGCGGTGCTCTCGACGCCGCAGCGCATCGACCCCAACGGGCGCTGCCCGACGTTCCTGCGTCCGGCCCTGCAGCCGTTCGCACCGCGTCCGTCCGAGTGGCAGCTCGCGTCTGAACGCCTCACCGTGAACGGACCCAAGACGCGTGATGCCACGGAAGTGGCCAGCACAACGGCACGCTCTCAGGACGTGTTCTCATTCGGAACGGCCTCCGGCCCGTTCTCCGGCATGCCGCCGGGGGCTTCGGCGCTCGGATACAATCCGTAGCGCGGGCCCGTGGCCACGCCCTCCAATTCTCGCCCCTCATCGCCGGACGGCACTCCTGAGCAGCGGCGTCCACGCAAGCCGTCGCGCATGCGCAGCGTCACCAATTTCATCGTCCGCCTGTTGCTGCTGGTGCTGGTGGCCGTGCCGATCTCGGCGGGGCTATTCGCACTCGCCTGGCCGCTCGAAGCCGAGCGGGAGTGGATCCGCGTGCAGCGCTTCTGGCGCATGAACCTCGCCAGCTTCGGCATGACGCTGCCGGGCACGCCGGATCTCGCCAACTTGAGCGAGCGGCTTTCCGCTCACGGGCTCGCGGTCGGCAATCCGATCTTCATGCGCATCTTCAAGCGTGAGTTCGAGCTCGAGCTCTGGATGATGCGCGACGGAAAGTTTCTGAAGTTTGCGACCTACCCGATCTGCAAGTGGTCGGGCGAGCTAGGCCCCAAAATCAAGACCGGAGACCGGCAGGCGCCCGAAGGCTTCTATGCGGTGGACGCGAAGGCGCTCAACCCCAACAGCGCCTGGCACCGCTCGTTCAACCTGGGCTTTCCCAACGCCTACGATCAAGCGCACGGGCGCACGGGATCGTTCCTCATGGTGCACGGCGGATGCGGCTCCATCGGCTGCTATGCCATGACCAATCCGGTGATCGACGAGATCTGGCGCCTGGTGACGGCAGCCCTGCGCGGCGGGCAGCAGCGGTTTCAGGTGCAGGTGTTTCCGTTCCGCATGACGGACGGCAACCTCAACCGGCACGCGGCCTCGCCGCTCGCCGGGTTCTGGGGCAACCTCAAGTCCGGCTATGACATGTTCGAGGCGAGCTATGTGCCGCCGAAGGTCAGCGCCTGTGGCAAGCGGTATGCCTTTACCGCTGGGGCTGACGGCTACGACGGCAGTGCGCCGATCGAGGCCTCGTGCCCGGCTGGCCCCGCCACGCCTTAAGCGGGAACCCGCGAGGGGGCGAAAGTTTTCCACACCCTGCGGCCCGACTGTGGCGCACCGGCTGCGTGCCCAGGGCTGAATTATCGATAAAGCAACGCTAAGGTTTAACCGTCGCGACGCCCGTGCTTTCAATTGCTTGGCGTCATCTCTGGTGAGTGGTGTTGGCATGTCTGGCTCAAGGCCGGGATGGAGACGATTTGCGGTTCTGCTGGTTGCCGCGGCCGGCATGGCGGCCGGTGGCCAGCCCGCCTCCGCCATCAGCATCGAGCTCAAGGACGTGGCCGCCGATCGCATCGAGCGGCAGAGAGCGGCTGTCGAAGGGCGCCTGCCGCTGGCCAATACGCCGGATGTCGGCCGCTTTCAGGAGCGGCTTGCAGAAGCCGGTGTGAAATCCGGCTCGCCTATTCTGATGCGCGTTTTCAAGGAGACGTCCGAGCTCGAGCTGTGGATCGAGAAGGATGACCGCTTCATCCTGTTCGCCACTTATCCGATCTGCCACTGGTCCGGCACGCTCGGACCGAAGCTCAAGGAAGGCGACAAGCAGACGCCGGAAGGCTTCTACACGATCACCAGCCGCCAACTTCGCCATCTCGGCCGCTGGCCACGGGCGATCAATCTCGGCTTTCCCAACGCATTCGACCGCGCACACGACCGCGACGGATCGTACATCCTGATGCACGGCGGCTGCTCGTCGGTCGGGTGCTTCGCAATGACCAACCCGGTGATCAGCGAGATCTACGGGCTCACCAAAGCCGCCCTCAACGGCGGGCAGCGCTATGTGCCGATGCACGTGTTTCCCTTCCGCATGACGGACGAGGCTCTAGCGGCCCGCGCGGGAAACCCATGGCACGGCTTCTGGTCCACGCTGCAAGCGGGCTACAAATCTTTCGAGCGCACGGGCCGGCCGCCTCGCGTGAGCATCTGCCAGGGCCAGTACAGCGTGGAGGATGCGCCGCCCAAATCGGACGCTGCCGCCGAAGCGCCTGCCCCCAAACGCGGGCGCGGGAAATCACGCAGCGACATGATGCTAGGTGCGCTGCGGACAGCCTGCCCCGCCCCCGTGGTCGTGACCGCCGAAGGCAAGGGCAGCGCGGCTGCGGCGCCGGGCGGAATGGAAATCGCGAAGCCGCACTAGTCTCCCGACACAGCGCTCCTCCCCTTTCCTGCCCAAACTTCAGGCAGCGGCTCCGGCCACTCCGGCGTCTTGCGGCGCTGGCTTCGCGCGTGCCATACAGCCAACGTTCAGGCAGCAAAGGCGAGAGACCTCATGTGGGATGCAATGACGAGGAAGATCGAGAAGGCCTTGGAAGTTCTGATCTTTGCGAGCCGTTGGATCCTGGCCCCCTTCTATCTGGGTTTGGCCGTCTCGCTCCTGGTCCTGCTGATCAAGTTCATGGCTGAGCTGTTCCACATCGCGACGCACGCGTTCAGCGCCACCGAAAGCGAGGTGATCCTGGGCGTGCTGGCGCTGGTTGATCTCACGCTCACCGGCTCGCTGCTCATCATCGTGATCTTCTCGGGCTACGAGAACTTCGTCTCGAAGATCGATCACACCGGACACAGAGACTGGCCGGAGTGGATGGGCACCATCGACTTCTCCGGGCTCAAGCTCAAGCTGCTCTCCTCGATCGTCGCGATCTCGGCCATCCAGCTTCTGAAGCAGTTCATGTCGATCCAGAACATCTCGGAGCGCGAGATCTTCTGGCTGGTCGTCATTCACGTAGTGTTCGTGGTGTCCAGCGTGCTGCTGGCGCTATCCGATCGCATCTCGGGGCATGGCAGCTCAGGGCATGGCACCTCAGGGCTTGGCACCTCAGGGCTTGGCGGCGGTCATGCGCCGGCTGCCAGCACCGACAGCCAAGCCGGCAAGACAGGCGGCCACTGAGCCCTGCTCGCCTCAGGCGACGCGCTTCGGCTTGCGCTTCGTGAGAAACGGCAAGAGCGCATCCTGAGCGCGCGCCTTGCTGAACAGGAAGCCCTGGCCCTGCTCGCAGCCGATGCTGCGCAGGCAGGCCAGCTCGTCAGCCGTCTCGATGCCTTCGGCCGTGATGGTCTTGCCCAGCGTCTCGCCGAGACCGACGATGGCGCGCACCACGGCCTGCTTCTCCACGTTGCCGGAGATGCCCTCGACGAACGAGCGGTCGATCTTGATCTTGTCGAACGGGAAGCTGCACAAATACCCAAGCGAAGAATAGCCGGTGCCGAAGTCGTCCATGGCGATGCGCGTGCCGAGTTTTCGCAGCTCGGCCAAGGCATCGAGCACATGGTTCGAGCGATCGAGAAACAGGGATTCGGTGATCTCGAGCTCCAGGCGGCCGGGCGCGAGACCTGTGGCCGTCAGCGCCGCCTTCACCATGTCGCGCACGTTTCCGCAGCGGAATTGCATCGGTGACAGATTGACGGCCACCCGCACGTCCTCCGGCCAGGACGTGGCATCACGGCAGGCGCGCGTCAGCACGAAATCGCCCAGCGCCCAGATGAGACCGGCCTCCTCGGCGATGGGAATGAACTCGGCGGGAGAAACATAGCCGCGGCGATGATCGGTCCATCGTACCAGCGCTTCCGCCGCCACGATACGGCCGGTGGAGAGCGAAACAAGCGGCTGGTAGTGGACGTCCAGGCCGCCCGTTTCCAGCGCTGCTCGCAGATCGCTTTCGAGCGAGCGGCGCTCCTGGGCGCGCGCGTTCATCTCCTCCTCGAAATAGCGGAACGCGCCCTTGCCGCGCAGCTTCACCTGCGACAGAGCGAGATTGGCATTCTTGAGAAGATGCCCCGCCTCCGCGCCGTCGCTCGGCGCGATGGCAATGCCGATGCTGGCGCCGATGGTCACCTGCTGACCCTGGATCTTGTAGGGCGCGCTGATCACCTCGATCAGGCGGCGCGCAACGACGCTCACCTCCTCGGGCTCGGCGACGTCCGGCATGATGATGCCGAACTCATCGCCGCCGAGGCGGGCCGCCTTGCTTCCCTGGCGCAACGTCTTGGCGACGCGGCGCGAGACGGCCTGGAGCAGAAGATCTCCAGCGGCGGGGCCCATGGTCTCGTTGACAGACTTGAAGTTGTCGAGGCCCACGCAGAGCGATGCGCCGATGCCGCCACTCTCCTTGATAGCCGTGAGCATCTCCTCGGCGTGCTCGAGGTGGCGTGCGCGATTGGCAAGGCCGGTCAGAGGATCGTGATGGGCGAGATAGGTGACCTGGGCTTCCGCCCGGCGGCGCTCGGTGATGTCGACCGCCGCAACGAGAACCGCGGGCGTGCGCTCGTGGACGATCGCCTGCGAAAAGATTGCCACCTCGATATTGGTTCCGTCGCGCTTCAGATGCGTCCAGACGTGGTCGGCCAGAATACCTGGCGCGGAGCTGTAAAGCTGGTCCAGGCGCCCGCTGTCCTCGCCGAGATGCAGGCATTGCACCGGCCGGCCGATCATATCTGTGCCGGGATAGCCATAATGATTGCGGGCCGCGGCGTTGGCCGAAAGGATCGTCTTCCCCGTCTGAGACACGACGTACATCGGAACCGGATTGGCCTCGAACAGAAGGCGGAAGGAGGCCTCGCGCTCTTTCAGCTCGGTGATGTCGACGCGCAGGCCGATGATGCCGCCATCGCTGGTTCTGCGTTCCTCGATCAGGATGCAGCGCCCATCCGCCAGCCACTGCTCGTGGCGCTCCCGGGGACTCGTGAGCTTCTGAAGCCTCTCCGCAATCCACTCTTCCTCGCGCCCGTTGGCGGAGGGATAGTCGCCTCGCATCACGCCCACGCGAAGCGTGTCTGCGAGGCGTACGCCCACTTTGAAGAGGTCGGCGGAGCGGTGATAGATCTTCGAATACTGCTCGTTCCAGAGAACGTAGCGCCCTTCGGAATCGAGGAACACGATGCCCTGCGGAAGAATCTCGATGGCTTCCCGCAGGCGGGCATTGGCTGTGCGCGCATCCTCGATGGCGGTGCGCGCCATCTCAAGCGCCGCTTCCAGCTCGGAGATCTGGGCGGCTGCGTCGGCGCCGTGGCGCGCGGCAGCGTCCCCGCTCAAGACCTTCAACGCGGCACGCAGCGGGCGCCGTCCCGTCACGGTTCGACGACTATCGGATTTCCGCCTTTTCATGGACGCGCCCATTCGATCCTCGGTTCACGCCGAAAATAATGGGAGGCAGGTTTTAACGACCCCTTTCACAGTCCAGATCCGCCCACTGCCGAACCTCTTGGAATTGCGCGATAAATGGCTACTTTCCGAGCAAGAGGAGCGTCACGAAATGGGACAGGCAGTGACGAGGCTTCGACATCTGCCATCCAATTGGACAGTTTCTTATGTTCAGTAGCAGGCGTGTGCTCATCCGCCGTGCTGCGGGATACACGGACTTTAAAGGGCTGATCGAAAGCCTCGCATTTGATGCGTCCCGCGCAGAGTTTATTTATGGTTAGCCGATCCTTACAAATCGACGAGATCGCCCGATGAGGGATGCCGAGCGATCCCGATTTTCCGTACTCATCCTCGGCAGCACAGGCGCATTCGGCGCGAAGATCGCCGAGTTGCTGGGGCGATCCGGCGACATCGATCTCGTGCTGTCGGCCCGAACGGCTACGACACTCTCCGCGCAGGCCGAGGCACTGACGCGCGCGACCGGCAGGCAAGTCCGCTGGGCTGCGCTCGATGGCGATCGCATCACGGCGGAGGCTCTTTCGCCGCTCGGCGTCGATCTCGTCATCAACGCCTCGGGGCCGTTTCAGAAGGGCCATTACGGTCTCGCCCAGGCCGCAATCGCCGCCTCCTGCCATTACATCGACCTCGCGGACGCACGCGATTTTGTGGGGGGCATCGGCGCGCTCGATGCGGCTGCGCGCGACGCAGGCGTTCTCGTCGTCAGCGGGGCGAGCTCGGTTCCGGGCCTTTCATCCGCGGTCGTCGCGCAGCATCGCGAGGCGTTCCAGGCGCTCGACAGCATCGACATCGCAATCTCGCCGGGGAATGCGTTCGATCCCGGCGTGGCGACTGTCGCATCCGTGCTCGGGGGCGTGGGGCAACCGCTGCGGACGCTGCTCGACGGCCGCTGGCGCACCGTGCACGGCTGGCAAGGTCTGCGCCGGGTCTCGTTCGGGGACGCGGGCACACGATGGGTGGGCTATGTGGACGTGCCAGACCTAGATCTTTTCCCGGCGCATCAACCAAATCTTAGAACGGTGCGTTTTCAGGCGGGGCTGGAAGTCTCCATCTTTCACCTCGGCCTCTGGTCAGCCTCCTGGCTGGTTCGCAGCGGGCTGCTGGCGAGCCTCTCTCCGCTGGCTTCGACAATGCTCGGGATCAAGCGCAAACTGCACCGGCTGGGGAGCGACCGCGGCGGCATGGTGGTGGAGATGCGCGGCACCGGACGCACCGGTGCGCCCAAGGCCCTAAGCTGGCTGCTGGTAGCCAGCTCCGGCCACGGGCCTTACGTGCCGGCGCTCGCTTCCGTCGCTCTGGCACGGCGGCTCGCCGGCGGCTCCGAGACAAGGCGCGGCGCAACCGCCTGCTACGCGCTCGCTGGCCTCAACGAGATCCTTGCCGAGGCGGACGGCCTCGACATCGTGTGCACCACAAACGACTTGCCCCTCCCGCGGTAAGGCGAGAGGGGCAAATGCTTGCGCGAACCAGCGGAGCGCGTCAGGTGCGCCAGGGGTGCTCCGGAAGATCGGAAACGCCGACCACCTTCACGCCAGCCGCAGCCACCTGGTGATCGTTCTCGACGGAGCTGCCGGAAACGCCGATGGCGCCAACAAGCACGCCTTCCTTGTCCACGATCGGCAATCCGCCGGGGAACGTGATGAGGCCATCGTTCGAATGCTCGATGCCGTACAGCGAGCCGCCGGGCTGCGAGAGCTTGCCGATCTGGCCCGTCGGCATACCGAAGAACACCGCTGTCTTCGCCTTCTTGATTGCGATATCGATGGAGCCGACCCAGGCGTCGTCCATGCGATAAAACGCCTTCAAATTGGCGCCGCTATCGACAACTGCGATGCACATCTTGGTTTTGGTCTTCTCCGCCTCCTTGCGGGCGGCGTCGATGATTTTTTGAGCGTCGTCGATCGTTACGTGCATGGGTCCTGTCCTCCACAACGCGCGAGCCGTGCGCGGGACCGTCATATCACTATGATCGGCACCAATTTCAATGGCTCGGCAAATTAACCCTAGTCGGCCCGGCGCAGATCAGCGCCCGACGCAAAACCGTCGAACTCCTCTCGTGTTCCGCGAAAGACGTTGAGGTCGATATCTCCCGAAACGCCGGGGCGCCTGCCGCGATTGTGGTATTGCCAGATCACCCACTGGCTTCTCCGAAACAGCGGCGGGACGACGAGGCTACGCGCCCAGAAGCGCTCCTTCTCCAGCATTCCGGACAACATGGCGCCGTCGTACTCGGCCGTCGTATAGACGAGAGGGCGGCGCCCGTAGTGCCGTTCGAGCATGTCGATAAAATCCGTCAGCTCGGCCGCGTGATCCTCGATGGTCGCGCTCCACGTGCAGGGGCCCATGTGCTCGGCATCGACGACCGGCGGCAGCGCCTTCGGGTCCTTTGGAACCGTATCGATGAAGTTTTTCGCCTGCTCCGCGGCCGAGCGGCAGAGTGTAAAGAAATGATAGGCGCCGCGCGGCACGCCAGCACGGTCCGCCTCGCTCCAGTTGCGCGCAAAGCTCTTATCGCGAAAGGTCTCGCCCTCCGTCGCCTTGATGTAGGCGAAGCCGATGCCGCTCGATGCGAGCGCCTGCCAGTCGATCTCGCCCTGATGGTTGGAGACATCCACGCCGGTGACGGGATACCACCAGGATGCGGGTTCGAAATGCGGATAGAGAAGCGGAGCCGTCGCCGCGGCCAGCGCGGCAACGAGCCCCGTTCCCAGTATCGCGAGAAGACTTCGCCTCAAACGCCGGGACACGCTTACTTCCCGTCTGCGGCCTTTTCAGTGCCGAGCTTGTAGAGGTTGGAGAGCAGGGCCTCGAAGCCGCCCGCACCGGCACCCGTGTGCAGGTCGATGCGGCCGACCTTCTCGACGAGCTTCTCCAATGCTTCCAGCTCCTTCAAGCGCAGCAGGAGCGGATTGTTCTCCATCAGCTTGGAGGTGTTGAGCAGCGAACGGGTGGCGGCCGTCTCTTCCTGGCGGCGGATGATGTTGGCCTTGGCGACACGCTCGGCCTCCACGACCTTGTTCAGAAGATCGCGCACATCACCCGGCAGGATCACGTCCTTCACGCCGATCTCGCCAATCTCCGCGCCCAACTGACCGGCACGATTGGTCACGTAGGCGCGGACTTCGTTATCGATGGTGTGGCGAGCCGCCAGAATGTCGTCCAGCGTGCGCGTGGCCACGGCCTCGCGGATCGCGAACTGGATCAGGCGATAGAGGGTGGCGTTGACGTCCGTCGCCGCGGACGCGGCCTTCTCCGGATCCACGATGCGCGCGAACGCCGTCAGCGTCACGCGGATGCCCACGCGATCCTTGGTCAGGATCTCCTGCGCCGTCACCTCGAGCGGCTGCGGACGCAGGTCCATCGATACGATGCGCACGGTTCTGCCCACCGACCAGAACGCGTGGCGGCCGGGAGCCAGGCGCTCGGTCAGCACGCCGTCCACGACCAGAAGGCCAGCGTGGTTCGCCTCGATCACCGTCTCGACGATCGCGCCGCCGGAGCGAGCGGTATCCAGCTTATCGAGGTGCCGCTTGTCGACACGCAGCGAGCCGGCCGTATCGACAAGCTCGACGTCGATGGCCGTCAGCGTCTTCCAGAACGCGCGTGTGCTGTTCGGCAGCACCAAATGCTTGGCGTCGCCGTCCATCGAGACGATGGCGACCTCGGTCGGGCCGGGCTGAACGATGACGAAGTTCTCGGTCGCGATGTCCGGCTCGGTCTTGGCGAGCAAGAGCGCCCGCTCGGGCGCGATCTCGGCCCGCAGAACCTTGACGGTCTCGATCGTGAGCTGACCGAAGGGATCGAACTCCATGAACCGGCCCGGCGGCAGCAGCTTCTCGAAGCGGCCGTCGCGGCGAAGAAAGGCGCGCTCGTCGTCCTTCACGACAGCCGTGGTCCAAAAACGCAGGCGGGACATGGGGTACTCCAGAAACGTGAGGGCCCTTGCGGGCGAGTGAGGGATGTGAACGAAAAGAAACGTGTACGTCTAATGCAAATCGGCTGGCTGGTTACCGTTGTGTATTCAGACCGCCGACCGTTGTCCCACGACGATGTCGCGGACTCCAGCTTGAGCTACGGGGCGTCGGCCTTTCGCCTTCCGCGCGGCCCCGCTTTTCCCCGAAGGGATTGCGAAAAACCTGCGGATGGCTCCGGCTCTGCCCCGAAGCGGTATCCGCTGGAGCGCGGAGCGCATCGGCGTCTGCCTTCCGCCTCCCTCGCTCAGCCGGAGCCTTGCGAGAGAAACATGGGCCGGAACAACGGCCGGCTGCCCGGATGAGATCGCTGAAAGGCGATTTGGCATGGGAGTCGAACCCACGACAGCAAGATCCCTAATCTTGTGCTCTACCCACTGAGCTAGCCGTTTGGAGAAGCTAAAGAGAATCGAACTCCCGACCTCCCGGCTCAAAGCCGGGCGCTCTACCACTGAGCTACAGCCTCGTTTTTTTCCCGAAAGACGCGGAACACGCCGCCGCAGGGCGGAGCGCGCCAGCCGGATCTCAACGAGTCCGGACACGTGGCGCCACATCAGGAGATGGTGAGTAAACAGCCGAATTTGGCGAAATTCCACTTCGTCTGCCCGAAACCTGCGTTCATCGTTACGGAGAAGCCACCCCTCTTCACCTGCGTTAATCGGGGAGGGCCGGACGCGTTGCACTTTCAAGCGGGACGGGCTACCCCCCTAAGTAGGACGTGGTCCGACGGTACGAGGGAAAAACTCCAGATCCGCGATCCGAGGCTTTCTCGGCTGGGGCGTCACGCGTGAAACAGCGGATGGGGGAGGCAGGCGGCAGCTTGGCCGCCTCGCCGCGCCCGGACAAGCCAGACGCGGCTTCTTCGCGTCAACGGGGTTTCGCAATGTCACGATTGAGCCTGCCACTCTCCGCCTTGAAGACCAGCTACGACGTGATCGTGGTGGGCTCGGGCTATGGCGGTGGCGTCACCGCCTCCCGCCTTTCGCGCGCCGGAAAGCGCGTCGCGGTGATCGAGCGCGGCCGGGAAATTCTGACGGGAGAGTTCCCTCAGAAATTTTCCGAGCTCAAGAACGAGTTCCAGGTTACGGGCAAGAGCTTCCGCACAGGATCCGACCAGGCGATCTACGATGTGCGCCTCGGGAAGGACATGCACGTGCTGGTGGCGTGCGGTCTCGGTGGAGGCTCACTCGTCAACGCGGGCGTGTCGCTCGTTCCGGATCGCCGCGTGTTCACCGACGAGATGTGGCCGGGTCAGATGGCGCAGGACGGGCTGATCGACGAAGGCTATCGCCGCGCCCAGCAATGGCTGCGTCCCGCTTCCGATCCCCGGGCGCGGGAGATGACGAAATTCAAGGTGCTCGAGCAGGCGGGGAAGGCCATCGACGCCAACCCCGTGGCATCCCCTATCGCCGTCAGCTTTGCCGATACCGTGAACCCGGCAGGCGTAGCGCAGGCGGCGTGCACGCGATGCGGCGATTGCTGCGCGGGGTGCAACGTGGGCGCCAAGAACACCGTCGCGCTCACCTATCTTCCCGACGCCGTGCGTTACGGCGCCGAGGTGTTCACCGGCCTCAAGGTCGATACGGTTCGCAAGACTACGGACGGCACCTGGCGAGTGACGGCGCGGGCCGTGGGGCCGGACCGCAGCCGGCCGGAGACCGTCATCGAAGCCCCCGTCGTGGTATTGGCCGCAGGCACCCTCGGCTCCACCGAGATCCTGCTGCGCTCGCGCGAGGCGGGGCTCGCGCTTTCCGAGCGTCTGGGGCAACGCTTCTCCGCCAATGGCGATATCATCGCCTTCGGCTACGGCGCAAAAACGCCCGTCAACGGCGTGGGTGTCGGGCACCCCTCGAAGGTCGACGGGCTCGAAATCGGGGCCGCCGTCTCCGGCCAGATCGAGATCCGCGATGCGGACACGCTCGCCAACGAGCTCAATGTGCAGGAAGGCGCGCTGCCCTCCGCCTTCGCCTCCGTGCTGCCGGTGCTGTTCCTGCCGAACGGACGGCTGCTCGGCGCGCTGTCGAGCCTCGTCAACGGCGTCTACAAAGGCCCGTTCGCGAGCCTCCAGACTTTCTTCGCCGTCTCGCACGACAGCGCCTCCGGCCGCTTCTCGCTCGAGGACAATCAGCTCGCGCTCGCTTGGCCAGATGCCAAGGACGAGCCGGTCTATGCCAAGCTCGATGCCATCCTGTCCAAGCTCGTGACCGCGAGCGGCGGCTCATACGTCAAGAACCCGCTGGCGGGAACCGTCATGGGCCATCAACCCGCCACCGCGCATCCGCTCGGTGGCTGCGGCATGGGGCGTGAGCGGAGCGACGGCGTGGTCGATCACAAATGCCGCGTGTTCTCGGGTGCCGCCGGCGCGGGCGAGACCGGCATTCACGAAGGGCTTTACGTCATCGACGGCGCGGTGATCCCGCGCTCGCTCGGCGTCAATCCCTTGCTCACCATCACGGCGATCGCCGAGCGAGCCATGCTGCACTTTGCACAGGACCACGGTCTCAGGTACACAACGGCACCGGTCACCGAGCCGGTGCTCACCGCTTCCAGCCCGGGCTACGTTGCCGCCCCGGCCTGAACCGAGATCCAATGCGCATCGAATATCACCGCACCCTGATCGCCGATCACGTCCGCAATCAGGCCTTCCACGACGCCCTCTCCCGCGTGATCAAGACGGGGGAGACCGTGGTTGCAGACATCGGCGCGGGCACGGGCCTCATCGGCCTCATGGCCGCGAAGCTCGGCGCGCGCGAGGTCATTCTCTACGAGGCCGCCGAGGTGGCCGGGGTCGCGGCCGCCACTATCAAGGCCAACCGCGCCAGAGCCTGCCATCTGATGCCCTGCCATTCGACGGAGATGGAGGATCCCCCGCGTGTCGACGTCGTCGTTTCCGAGACGCTCGGCAACTACGCGTTCGAGGAGAACATCATCGACACGCTGGCGGACGCGCGCAAACGGCACCTGAAGGATGGCGGCGTGATCATCCCTGCGCGCATTCGCCAATTCGTTGCGCCCGTGATCACGGACCGCATTCATCGCGAGCTCATCGTGTGGAACGACGTTGGCTTCGGCCTCGACCTCTCGGTCGCGCGGCAGATGAGCCTCAACAACGTCTATGTGCGAAGCTTGACGCCCGACGAGCTGCTGGACGGCGGCCGCGGCGCCAAGGTCTGGGATACGGTTACGCTCGGCTCCGATACGCGGGCGAGCCGCAAGGGCGAAGCGTCCTTCAAGGTGGAGACGGACGAGACCGTCTACGGCTTCGCATACTGGTGGGATGCCGAGCTGATCGAAGGCGTCACTCTTTCGACGGCACCCGATGCGCCGCGCACGCATTGGGAGCAGCTCTATTTTCCGCTGGAGAAGCCGATGGCGCTCGCGGCGGGAGAAAGCGTGCTGGCGACGCTGAGGTCGCGCTCGTCGGAGGAAGCGGGAACGCATCTCGCGTGGACCGCGGTTCACTTCGACCGGGACGGAGCGTCCAAGGCCAAGCAGGCGATGGATCTCGACAAGGGCTGGATTCCCTAGCTCTGCGGCAGGCGCGCCCCGCGATGACGCAGGCTTCAGTCCTCGTCGTGGCCGACCTGCTCGTGCAGGCACACCACACCATTGATCATGATGCTGGTGGCCAGCGTCTCACGGCGCAGCGCGCCTGCGAGCGGCCGTGACGATATCGGCTCGGCGCCGACATCGTTAGCCGGCGCAAAGGTGAAAGCGACGGACGCGGGATCGTATCCGCCGACGGCAGGCGGAGCCTGACGCCGAGAGGAAGACGCGCGCGCCGGGATCAGCTCGGCGCGCGGATCGAAGGTTCTCACGAACTGCGCAATGCGAGGCGCGATCTCCGCGCGGAAGCGCGAGCCGTTGAAGATGCCATAGTGACCGACGCCCGCGCACTCGACGTGCAGCTTTCGTTCGTCCGGCAGGCCGCTGCAGAGCGCGTGGGCGGCGCGGCACTGGCCGAGCCCCGTGATATCGTCCTTCTCGCCTTCGATGGTCATCAAAGCGGTGCGGTGGATCTTGCCCGGATCGACGCGGCGGCCGCGGCTCGTCATCTCACCCTTGGGCAGGGTATGACGCACGAACACGTTGTCGATGGTGTCGAGATAGAACTCGGACGTCAGGTCCATGACGGCGAGATATTCGTCATAGAACTCGCGATGCTTCTCCGCCGAGTCGCCATCGCCGCGAATGAGGTGGAGAAACAGCTCCTTGTGCGCATTGGCGTGGCGGTCGAGGTTCATCGACATGAAGCCGGAGAGCTGCAGGAAGCCCGGATAGACGCTGCGTCCCGCTCCCTTATAGGGCCACGGCACCGCCGTGATGACATGGCTCTCGAACCATTTGACGCCGTGCTCCACCGCAACACGATTGACGGCCGTGGGGCTGACTCGCGTGTCTATGGGTCCGCCGGCGAGGATCATGCTCAGCGGCACGCTCGGATCGCCATCCTCCTCCATGAGAGAGACGGCGGCCATCACGGGAACAGCGGGCTGGCAGACCGCGAACACGTGCACGTCACCCTTGAACAGGGTGAGCATCTCGCGAACGTAGTCGATGTAATCATCGAGCGCGAACCGGCCGGCCTGGAGCGGCACGCTGCGCGCGTCCTGCCAATCGGTGATGTAGACCTCATGGCTCGGCAGCAGCGCTTCGACCGTGCCGCGCAGCAGCGTGGCAAAGTGGCCCGACATGGGGGCCACCAGCAGAACACGCGGATCCTGCGCGCGCTCCGCCATCGGCAGATCGCGGTGGAAATGGATCAGCTTACAAAAAGGGCGGTCCCAAACGACCTCCTCTCTCACCGCAACGCGGCGATTGCCGATCTCGGTCGAGGCGAGCCCGAAGATGGGCTTGTCGTAACGGCGCGTCGTGCGCTCGAACACTTCGCAAGCGGCTGCCGCGTGGCGGCCGACGGGCGTATGCTTCAAGGGATTGAATGGGCTTTCGACGATGTAGCGGACAGACTCAGCGACTGCGCGCGCCGGCTTCAGAGCGGCATGGCTCATCTCATAGAGGTGATAAAGCACAGTCGATTCCCCGCTCTCGTGTGCGCCCGAAGTGCCGCGGGCCCGCCGCAACGTGATCGCCCTTGCTGTACGTCAGGCAGCGATCGCCGAACGGCCCCGATGCGCGGCGGATAGCCGCGAGACACGAACGTTGTTGATTTTTTGCTCGTCCCCCATTGCCGAGGATGCACTGATTCGAGCGGTTTACCTAGGTACGTCACCCGCTTGCAGGGGAAGCGGCAACTTTCGACAGCTCGTCTGCGAGTTTTTCCGCGTCGACGCTGTGCGGGAAGTGCTTCACGAACTCGCCGTTCGCGTCCATCAGGTACATGAACGAGCTGTGATCAACGCTGTATTCTCCGGGCCTCTCGGCGTCCGGCACCTTCTTCGCGTAGACGCGGTAAGCCTTCGTCACGCCCGCGATGTCCTCAGGCGTTCCGGAGAGCGCAACGATGTTCGCATGGAAGCTCGCGACGTACTTTCCGAGCAGCTCGGGGGTATCGCGCTCAGGATCGACGGTGACGAAAATCGGCGTGAGGCCCTTGGCCTTGTCGCCCATCCGGTCCAGTGCCGCCGCGATCACCTGCAGGCCTGCAGGGCATACGTCGGGACAGTTGGTGAAGCCGAAATAGACGAGCATCGGCCGGCCGCGGAAATCCTTGTCGGTCACGCGTTTGCCGGTGGCATCGAGCAGACTGAACGGACCGCCAATGAGCGCCTTGCCCGACGTCTGAGTGCCCACGCCGGGCGTGCCGGGCAGCGTGACCAGCAGAACGGCCGTCGCGACACCCGCCGCGAGACCGAGCAGCAAGGCGAGGAACAGCGTTCGGCGCGAGGCGCCGACGCGGGCCGGCTTCGTTTCATTCGTTTTCTTCGTCATCGGAGCCTCTCGCTCATTCGCCCATGTGCACCAGCGTTCCGGCGTTGCGGGCACTCTCGATCAGATACCGGAACAGCGCGACGCCGGCGGCAAGGTACACGAGGTTCAGAAGAAAAGCCCAGAGCATAAGGTCGCCCCGGAACTCCCCATGCAACACGATCGCGCGCAGGCCCTCGAATACATAAGTCGGCGGCAGCGCCCACGAGAACGGCTGAAGCCAGACGGGCAGCGTCGTCACGGGATAGTAAACGCAGGAAAGAGGCATCATAAGAAAGGTCATGAGCCAAGCGATATTCTCGGCGCCCAGACCGTAGCGCAGCACCGCGCCTGTCGACACCAGGCCGAACGACCAGCTCGTGATGACGAGGTTGGCGAAGAAGGCCGCGAGAGGCAGGCCGATGCTGAAGAGGCTGTAGTCGAACATCAGGTAGGCGATCACGACCACAGGGATCATCGAGACGGCGAGCTTGATCAGGCTCACCATGACGAGGCTCGCGATCAGCTCATAGGAGCGCAACGGGCTCATCATGAGATGTCCGAGATTGCGCGCCCACACCTCCTCCAGAAAGGCCATGGCGAAGCCGAGCTGGCTGCGAGCGAGGATATCCCACAGCAGCACGCCGCCGACGAACAGCCCGGCAGCGGCCGCCGCGAGGCTAGTGGTCTGCGCCAGATGAAGCTGCACGAATCCCCAGGTGAGCATCTGCACGAGGGGCCAGAACACCATTTCCAGGGCACGGGGGCCGGACGACCGCAGCAAATACCAATGGCGCAGCACCATGGCGTGGATCCTGCGGACAGTCGCGGCAGCGCCGGTCTGCGGCTCGAGCAAACGGGAGGTCATGAGCGCGTCTCCGCGTCGTGCCGTCCGCCGCGGCGCGCGATGTCGAGAAAAACCTCCTCCAGCGTTTCGCGGCCGAAGCGCTGGACGAGCGTGGCGGGCGTCTCGTCGGCGACGATACGCCCCCTGTCGAGCATGATGACGCGATCGGCCATGCGCTCGACCTCGCCCATGTTGTGGGAGGCGAGCAGGATGGTGGCGCCGGTCTCGCGCCGATAATCCTCGAGGCGCGAGCGCACCCAATCGGCGGTGTCGGGATCGAGCGAGGCCGTCGGCTCGTCGAGCAGCAACAACTCCGGCACGTTGAGGAGCGCCTTGGCAAGGCTGACGCGCGTCTTCTGTCCGGCGGACAGCTTTCCGTAGGGGCGGTGAAGGAACTCGTCGAGCCTCAAGCTGGCGGACAGCTCGCGGATGCGCGCCTCGAAGCCGATCACACCGTAGAGGCGGGCGAAGATCGAGAGGTTCTGATGCACGGTAAGGCGCATCGGCACATCCGAATAGGGGCTTTCGAAATTCATGCGGTGCAGCACGCGATGGCGGGCGGTGCTCATGTCGGCGCCGAACACCTCGGCCACGCCGGAGGTCGGAATGATGAGGCCCATCAGCATCGAGATGGTGGTGGTCTTGCCCGCACCGTTGCCGCCGAGAAGCGCCGTGACCGTGCCTTTCTCGAGCGTGAAGCTTATGCCATCCACGGCCACCACATCGCCGTAGGCCTTGCGAAGGTCGCGAACGACCACCGGCGGGCCGGCGCGGTTCTCACCGTCAACCCCGCGCTTTACCGTGTCCAGCATTGGTGACGTCCACTCGAGCAGGGTTTTGCCAGGCCGCGGCTTCGCTTTTCGCGACACGAGGGCGGCGTTTTCCTCCCCCTATCTGGCGCAGGCATCGCCCGCTTGCAAGCCGTGCCGGAGCGTGATCATTTTTGGTTGAATTGGGGTCCGACCCCATATTTTTGACAAGGCCATCTTTCGGACGGATAGGGTTCGAAACGATCATGGTCTAGGTTATTTGGCGAGACCGATGATTCACGTTTCGGACAGATAGGGTCCGAAACGATCATGGTCTGGAATCCGGGCTTAAGTCAGCCTCACAACGTAAAGCAGTCCGTCCGTGGCAGGAAACCTACCTAAAAACGTCGAACCCAGGCTCTCCTTCGACGGAGACAGCCAGCTCAGGCTGCACACCATCGTCCGCTTGAGGTGGGTCGGTGTCATTGGCCAGATCCTCGCCTTGAGCGTCGTGTATTTCTGGCTGGGTTTCGATCTTCCGGCCGGTCCCTGCCTCATCGTGATCGCGGTCTCGGCGTGGGTGAATGTCTTCCTCGCCATCCGCTATCCGGCGCGCCACCGGCTCTCTGTGAACTTCGCGACAGCGCTGCTCGCCTACGACATCATCCAGCTCGCCTCGCTCCTCTATCTTACAGGTGGAATCGACAACCCCTTCACGATGCTGATCGTGGCGCCCGTCACGGTATCGGCTGCCACCCTGCCGCTCGTTCATACGATCGGCCTCGGCGTGCTCGCGCTCGGCTGCACATGGGTTCTGGCCTTTCACGCCATGCCGCTACCCTGGTACGTGGAGCCGCCTCTCGCCCTGCCCATCCTTTACAAGATCGGCATCCTGTTCGCCGTCGCCGCCTCCATGCCGTTCCTGGCTCTCTACGTCTGGCGGCTGACGAAAGAGGGCCGGCAGATGTCGACCGCGCTCGCCGCAACCGAGCTCGTGCTGTCGCGGGAGCAGAAGCTGCATGCGCTGGACGGGCTCGCCGCGGCGGCGGCCCACGAGCTCGGAACGCCGCTTTCGACGATCACGCTCGTGACCAACGAGCTGGCGCGCCAGATGGACGACACGAACCCTTACCGGGAAGACATCCTGCTGCTGCGCAGCCAGGCCCAGCGCTGCCGCGAGATCCTGCAAAAGCTCACCCGCCATCCGCCGGACGAGGACCCGCTACACGCCACGCTGACCGTGAAGGAAATGCTGCACGAGGTGGCAGAGCCCTACATGGGCGGGCGCGTTGCGATCCAGATCCGCGCCACGCCCTCCTCGTCCGCAGCGGGTCCCGAGGCCCGCCAGCCAACAAGCCTGCGCCGGCCGGGCGTCATCTATGGCCTTGGAAATATTATCGAAAACGCTGCCGACTACGCAGGCTCGAGAGTGGAGGTCAACGCCGAGTGGGACGGCCAGAACGTGGTCGTCGTGATCGCGGACGACGGCCCCGGCTTCAAGCCCGAGGTGATCGACAACCTCGGCGAGCCTTACGTCACCACGCGCACGGCAGGGCAAAAGGGGAAGAGCGGGGGCAAGGTGTCCGGCCTCGGTCTCGGCTTCTTCATCGCCAAGACGCTGCTCGAGCGGTCTGGCGCCCGGTTCAGCTTCGATAACCGGCCCGCCCCCGAGCATGGCGCCGTCGTGCGCATCGTCTGGCCCCGCGCCGCGTTCGAGGCGGAGCTCGAAGGGCGCGAAAATCATGTTGCATTGCCATCCCGGCGACGCGAGCCGCCGAGCCCGGGCGACCCCATTTCGGACGCCATTTAAGAGCTTCGGCGCCGATTGTCGTCCAATTGCACCCTGTACGGCGCGAAATCTGCCGGCTGTTCACCATAAACAGCGCGAAAGATCTCGCGGATTAGGCATGCTCGATATTGCATCTGCCCCTAAGGCATCCGATCCTTTAGCATTGGATCACTTGGGTAATTGATTCATCAGTTGTGCTACTTTTCCGGAACGAGCCGGTCTTCAATTCTGGCCCCCCATGCATGGCATGGCTGAGCCACGCTGCCGGGATAGGTCTCTTTCGGAAAATGCTTTAGCGAAGCGTACTCTGATCATATAAAGCCAAAAAAGCGGGAGACGCGCGGTGGTGACTGAAGATCTATCATTTCGGCAGGACGAGCTGCCTGAGGACCGTTCGCTGATCATCGTGGACGACGACCGTCCGTTCCTGCAGCGGCTGGCCCGCGCCATGGAGCTACGCGGGTTCGAGGTTCGCAGCGCCCACTCGGTGGCCGAAGGCATCGATCTCATCAAAGCCCAGGCCCCGGCCTTTGCCGTGGTGGACATGCGGCTCGAGGATGGCAACGGCCTCGACGTGATCGCCGAGCTGACCCGCGCCCGCCCCGATGCCCGCATCATCGTTCTCACCGGCTACGGCAACATCGCAACCGCTGTCTCGGCCGTGAAGCTCGGCGCCGTCGACTATCTCGCCAAGCCTGCCGACGCTGACGACGTGACGGACGCGCTTCTTGCGCCCCATAACGCGAAGGCTGCGCCCCCCGAGAACCCGATGTCGGCGGATCGCGTCCGCTGGGAGCACATTCAGCGCGTCTACGAGCTGTGCAACCGCAACGTCTCCGAGACAGCGCGGCGCCTCAACATGCACCGCCGTACCCTCCAGCGCATCCTTGCCAAGCGCGCCCCGAAGTAGGATCGGCTTTCGCTCTCAACCGTCGCCTATCCCGCGCCCTACGGCTGCGGGCAGCGTAGGGTCGAGCAGCACCGACAAACGCGACGCCGATGCGCGAGCCAGGCGCAAGGTCATGGCCTTGCGCTTCGGAGCGGGAAGGCGCAAGTCGGGCGCGGGCCGGATCACCTCTCCGCCGTAGCGATCGGCCACGATAAGGCCGGTCTCACCCGGCAGCACGTCGAGTGGAAAATCCGGCATCACGGCGAAGAAAAGCCGATCCGAGAACTCCCGATACTCGGGCCATTTGTGGTCGGAGCGGAAATCCTCGATCGAGGACTTGATCTCCACAATCCATATTGTGCCATCGGGCGCGAGGCCCACGACATCGGCTCGCCGCCCGTTCGGCAACGGCAGCTCTGAAATTGCCGCAAGTCCGTGGGCCGCGAGAACCCGCACCACGCCGCGGCAGATCTCGCGTGCCACCAAAGATTGCGGCCCACCGAGGGCGATGCGGGGAATATCCGGCAGGGCTTCTGCGTTCTCCACACTGTCCTCGACGCCGGTCATTGATCTGCCATTTGGGACTGACACCACTTTGCCCTGAAGTTGACCCAACCCTGATCTCAACTGTCTCAGCCCCGTAAGACTACCGCATCGCAGCCTCGCCCGGCTATCCGCTTCGCTCTTTCGTTTCGCGTGGCATCGGATAACCGGCTTTCACGTTCGGCAAGCGCATCAGCCACCCGGATTACCTCGAACCGCGATCTCAGGACCCCGAGAGGCTTTCATCCCCATGTTCTTCAAGCGGCTCACGAAGACGAAATCAGCTCCGGCCCCCTTGCAGCCGGCCGAAGACACGGCGAGACCCGATGACGCGATCCCCGTCCCCGCCCTTCAAGCGAACAGCGGACCGCAACCGCTTGGCGCGAGCGACCTGCGCCGGACTGTCGACAGCAAATCGCTCGGTTTCAAGACAACGGCGGACCTCGAGCCCGCCGAGGGGCTGATCGGCCAGGATCGCGCGCTCAAAGCGCTCGATTTCGGCCTCCGCATCCGCGCGCGGGACTTCAACATTTTCGTGCTGGGGCCGCCCGCGTCCGGCAAGAGCACAGCCGTCCGCGCACATCTCGCGAAAGTTGCAGCCGCCTCGGCCACGCCGTCTGACTGGATCTACGTCAACAACTTCGATGATCCGCGCCGCCCGCGCGCGATCGAGCTTCCGGCGGGACGCGCGAAGGCGCTGAGCAAGGGCATGCTCGCCGCGCTCCACGAGCTGGCCGCGACGCTGCCAGCCGCATTCGACGCCGAGGACTATCGCGCACGCCGCCGCGCCATCGACGAGGAGTTCCGCGGCTCCCACGAAGACGCCCTCGACGCGGTCTACGCCAAGGCCGCGCAGCAGAACATCGCCGTTCTGCGCACGCCTCTCGGCTTCGGCATGGCGCCGATGCACGAAGGCAAGGTGGTGAAATCGGAAGTGTTCAACCAGCTTCCCGAATCCATGCGGCGCGACGTGGAGACCCGCATCACGTCCCTGCAGGCCGAACTCGAACGCATTCTCTCGAGCGCGCCCAAGGCCGACAAGCGCAGGCGCGAGCAGCTTGCCGAGCTCAACGAGGAAGTTGCCCGCCACGCCATCGAGGATGCGCTGGACGAACTCAGCGCCAGTTTCTCCGACGTCGCCGAGGTGGCGAAGTTCCTGGCGGATGCCGAAGACGACATGATCGCGAACGCGGCGCGCTTCGCTACGCCTGCGACGGAAGCGGAGCGGACGCCGGCCGCCCTCGCGGAAGATCCGCGCTTCCGCCGTTACATGATCAACGTGATGGTCTCCCACGAAAGCGATACGGGCGCGCCCGTGCGTGAGGAGATGTCCCCGACGACGGGCTCGCTTTCCGGATACGTGGAGCCCGCCCCGCAGTCCGCCGCACAGCGCGCCGACTTTCTCGCGATCCGCCCCGGTGCCTTGCATGGCGCCAACGGCGGCGCGCTCATACTCGATGCGCGGCGGATCACATCCTCCACGGCCGTCTGGGAGGCGCTGAAACGCGCGCTCAAGAGCGGCGAGATCCGCATCGATGCCGCGTCCGGCGTGCCCGGTGCCGCGGCGTCTCTTGATCCCGACCCCATTCCGCTCGCGATCAAGGTCGTGCTGCTGGGCGACGCCGATCTCTTCTATCGCCTGCGGCAGGACGATCCCGACTTCGCGGGCCTCTTCAAAGTCCAGGCGGACTTCGACGAGACCATCGACCGCAACAAGGACAACGACGCGGCGTATGCGCGCCTCGTCGCGTCCATCGTCAAGCGTCACGAGCTGAAGCCGGTGGATGCGGCGGGCGTAGCGCGGCTGATCGAGGAAGCCGCGCGGATCGCGGAGGACAGCGAGAAGCTCTCCATCGAGGTCGGCTTGATCGCCGATATCGTGCGGGAGGCCGACTACTGGTCCGACAGCGCGGACCACAAGGTGACGAAGGCCGAGGATGTCGCCCGCGCGATCGAGGAGCGCACGCGGCGCGCCGACCGCGCCCGCGACGACGTGCAAGAGTCCGTCGAGCGCGGCATCATGCTGGTGGATACGAAGGGCTCGAAGGTTGGCCAGGTCAACGGCCTCTCGCTCGTACAAAAGGGCGGCTTCAGCTTCGGGCGTCCGGCGCGCATCACGGCGCGCGTGCATCTGGGGCAGGGCCGCGTGACCGACATCGAGCGCGAGGTTCAACTCGGCGGCCCGCTGCATTCCAAGGGCGTCATGATCCTATGGGGCTATCTCGCGGGACGGTATGCGCAGGACGTGCCGCTCGCGCTCGCGGCCACGCTGGTGTTCGAACAGTCCTACGGCACCGTCGAGGGCGACAGCGCGTCCTCGGCCGAGCTGTTCGCGCTTCTCTCCGCGCTTTCGGATGCTCCCGTCCGCCAGGACCTGGCCGTGACCGGCTCCGTCAACCAGTGGGGCGAGGTGCAGGCCGTCGGCGGCGTCAACGAGAAGATCGAGGGCTTCTTCGACGTGTGCTCGGCGCGCGGCATCACGGGAACGCAAGGCGTCATCATTCCGCACGCCAACCGCCAGCACCTGATGCTGCGGGAGGACGTGGTGAAGGCGGTGAAGGACGGGCGCTTTTCCATCTACGCCATCAAGACGGCAGACGAGGGACTTGCGCTGCTCACCGGGCTCGAGGCCGGGCAGAAGGGGGCGGACGGCCGCTTCGGCGCGGAGACCGTGAACGGGCGCATCGAGGCGCGGCTGCGCACCTTCGCCGAGCGCGCCCGATCATTCTCCATCGAAGGATCGAAACCGGCGTCATGATCACCCACGTCGCACAGGCTGACGAGCAGCGCGGGCGGGTCGTACTCTGGCTCGGCGCGTCGGGAGAACCGCAGGATACTGCGGTCGAGGCGGCTCTCTGTCTCGCGCAGGCCTTCCAATCGGAAATCGAAAGCCTCTTCATCGAGGACCGTCAGCTTTTCGATCTCGCCGAGTTGCCGTTCGCGCGTGAAATCTCTCTTTCGGGGCGGCGCTCGCGGGTGCTTTCCGCGAACGATCTCGCGCGGGATATACAGTCCCATGCTTCGGCTGTTCAGCGCCGCGTGATGGCGCGGGCGCGGGCGGCGGACGTCACCGCGAAGACGCGCGTGGTGCGCGCCGAGCCGGTCACAGCGCTCGCGCAGGCGTGCGCTGAGAACGGCCCCTGGAACGTGGTGACTGTCGGCTCGCCGATCCGTCGCGGAGTGGAGACGGGCCTCGCGGAGCTTTTCGAGGCCGTTCACGCCACCACGGGCATCGTCGTTGCTGGCCCCAAGGCCCGGCGCACGCATGGGCCGGTGATCGCGGTGGTCGAGGAGCTCGAGCGCGTGGTCCCGATGATGCGCGCGGCCGAGCGCATCGCCACGGCCACCGGAGGCGATACGCGGATCTGGCTGCTCGTCCACGATCAAAGCCACCAAGACTGGATCGAAGGGCAGATCCGTCTCGCACTCGGCGCCTATGCCGCCATCAAGCTTGAGGTGGTGGACATGACCACCCGCAGCGCCCAGGACGTGGCCCGCATGATGCAGCGCGAAGGGGCGGGGTTCGTGATCGCCCGCTTCGGCGGCCGGCTCGCGCCAGAAGAGGCGGACGTGGTGCCGCTGGCGGAGACGCTGGAAGGCCCGCTCTTCCTCGTGCGCTGATTTTCCCCAGAGACCGTGACCGCGGAAGGCTTGTTCGGCTGCCGGCCTGGCTTTACTAGCTCCCTAACGGACCGATCCCTAGGGGTGGGCGGGCGCGATGCCGCGAGAGGATCTATGACCTGGTTGGAGACGCTTTTCGGACCCGCCGGCGCCTATGCCGTCCAGGTGCTCAAGATCATCGGCATCGACATCGTCCTCGCCGGCGACAACGCGGTGGTCATCGCGCTTGCCTGCCGCACGCTTCCCGCCAACAAGCGAACGCTCGGCATTCTGCTCGGCGCGGGCACCGCGGTGGTGCTGCGGATCATCTTCACGCTCGTCGTGCAACAACTGCTCGACATCAGCCTGCTCAAGCTGCTTGGCGGGCTCCTGCTGATCTGGATCGCGGTCAAGCTGGTGACGGCGGAGGAGCCGGACGAGCTTTCCATCAAAAGCGGGACCAGCCTCTGGGAAGCGGTTCGCATCATTGCCATCGCCGACATGGTGATGAGCCTCGACAACGTGCTCGCCATCGCAGCGGCGGCCCACGGGGATGCGTTCCTGATCATCATGGGCCTCATCGTGTCCATCCCGCTGGTGGTAGGCGGCGCGACGATCATCACCCAACTTCTCGTGCGCTATCCCATCCTCATCTGGGCGGGCGCCGCTCTGCTCGGCTGGGTTGCCGGAGAATTGATCGCCACCGAACCGATGCTGCACGCGCACGTCGCGTCGCTCGCGGATACGCTGGGGCTCACGGCGAAGCATCTTGCACGCGCCTTCGAGGTGATCGGCGCGCTTCTCGTGATCGCGATCGGCTATTCCATGCGACGGCTGGCCGATGCCGGTAAGAGCGCTTGAGTAGGGGCTGACATGCCTGAGCTGCCAGAGGTCGAGACGGTCCGCTTGGGATTGGAGCCGGTGCTCGTGGGCGGCACGTTCTCGAGTGTCACGACCAATCGCGCCGATCTGCGGTTTCCCTTTCCTCCGAATTTCAGCCGCCGCCTCCGCGGCGCGCGGGTCATGGAACTCGAGCGGCGCGCGAAATATCTGATCGCCCATCTCTCGACGGGCGAGGCGCTCGTCATGCACCTCGGCATGACGGGACGCTTTCACGTCCATCGCGCGGGGGCGGCACGGGCGCAGCTTCTCGGCGAGTACGAAAACTCGGTCCCGGCCGACGACAAGCATTTGCACGCCCTGTTCGAGATGGCGGGGGGAGCCAAGGTCGCCTACTTCGATCCGCGCCGGTTCGGCTACATGCTGCTGATCCCCGAGACCGAGCTTCCCGACCACGCACTGATGCGGGGCCTTGGCGTCGAGCCGCTGACGGAGGCGCTCAATGCGGCTTACCTGGCGAACCGAGCGGCGGGACGGAAAAGCGATCTCAAGGCCTTTCTGCTTGATCAGAGGATCGTAGCGGGGCTCGGCAACATCTACGTGTGCGAAGCGCTGTTCCGAGCCGGGCTCAAACCCAGCCGCCGCGCCTCGATCCTCGCGGGACGTGGCGGACGGCCGACCGAGCACGCGATGCGGCTGGTGGCGGAGATCAAGGCCGTTCTCGCCGAAGCGGTGGCGGCAGGAGGCTCGACGTTGCGCGACTATCGTCATGCGGATGGCGCAAGCGGGAGCTTCCAGAGCGCCTTTCAAGTTTACGGGCGCGAGGGTGAGCCTTGCGTGAGGCCGGGGTGCCGGGGCACTGTGCAACGCAGCATCCAAGGCGGGCGGTCGAGCTTCTACTGTCCGGTATGTCAGCGCTGAACGCGGGAGAGGTGCATCATGGCCTATGAGACGATCCTGGTGGAAACTCGGGGGCGTGTGGGCCTCATCACCCTCAACCGTCCCCAGCAGTTAAACGCGCTCAACGACCAGCTCATCGGCGAGCTCAATCTGGCGCTCGATGGTTTCGAGGCGGACGAGACGGTCGGCGCGATCGTGGTCACCGGATCGGAGAAGGCGTTTGCCGCTGGTGCCGACATCAAGGAGATGCAGTCCAAGACCTACATCGAGGCCTACAAGTCGGATTTCATCGCGAGCTGGGAGCGCATCACGCGCTGCCGCAAGCCCGTGATCGCGGCGGTCGCGGGCTTCGCGCTCGGCGGCGGGTGCGAGCTTGCCATGAGTTGCGACCTGATCATCGCCGCCGACACCGCCAAGTTCGGCCAGCCCGAGATCAAGCTCGGCATCATGCCGGGCGCGGGCGGCTCGCAGCGTCTGATCCGCGCGGTGGGGAAGGCGAAGGCCATGGAGATGTGCCTCACGGGCCGGATGATGGACGCGGCCGAAGCCGAGCGGTCCGGGCTCGTCGCGCGGATCGTTCCGGCGCAGGATCTGCTGGCGGACGCGCTGAAGACGGCCGAGACGATCGCATCGAACTCGCTTCCGGCGGTGATGATGACCAAGGATTGCGTCAACCGCGCTTACGAGATGACGCTACAGGAAGGCATCCGCTACGAGCGGCGCACGTTCCACGCTCTGTTCGCGACGCATGATCAGAAAGAAGGAATGACCGCGTTCATCGAGAAGCGGCGCGCGCAATTCAAGAACGAGTAACGCGCGTCTGCGTGACCGCCGACATCACGCAAAGCGCGACGATGGCAAAGCCGCCCCAGAGGAACACCTCGTTGGCGGCCCAATCGCCCTTGGCGGTGTCGAGCTTGCCTCCACCGATCAGGTAGACGAGGCCGCCGGCCGCCGCCGAACCGTGGATCAGGGTGAGGATGAGGGGCGGAACCGGTAGGTTTCTGATACGGCCCAAGCGGTAGCCGTAGATGCCGAGGCAGGCGGCAAAAAGCACAGCGCCCGATCCATACTGGAACGCGTGGCGCCAGGTTACGTCGGACAGCGAGTAGACGGCGAACAGCGCGGAGGCGCCCCAGGCGTAGACCAGCGCAGCCAGCCAGACGTTGCAGCGGAGCGCTTCCTTGATGCTGGCAAAAGCATCCTTCGGAGCGGAGAGCTTGGCAGTGCGCGACCAGAGCGGCGCATTGATGCCAAGGCCCGTGCCCACAACCAGCGCGACCAGCAGACCGGCCGCGATCGCAGGCAGGAACTTGTCACCGCGCCCGGCGCCGAGCACCATCATCGTCGTGCTCAACGCAGACGCCAGCAACAGCCACGGAAGCAGTGGCCGAAGAGAGATTCCCGGAGCGTAAGGCCCGCCGTGCTGATCGATGCTCATGCGAGCATCTTAACTATGGGGAATTCTTCTTAGCGTCAATCAACGCGTGGGCAGAAATGACCGCCAAGGCCAAGGCACCAAACAGAAAAATGCCGTTGCCAGCCCAATCCGCGTCGCCGGTGTGGAGAAATTCCTTGTCGGGATCGATGGCGAGCCCGGTCAGGGTCACGATCATGCCCGCCAACTGGCCGATGCCGAGATAGCGCCCGAGGCGCAGGAGCGTCGCGTCGTCATGTCCGCGGGCGGCATCCTTCGCGAGGAGCGCCGAGAAGCCGAGGCAGAGCACGCCGGCTCCGGCGAAGGCCGCGGAGAAATGCGGCCATTCACGCCAGGAGAGCACGAGCACGTAGACGAGAACGAGCGCGGCGGCGCCCCACAGCCAGACGAGGCCCATGTAACGGGCCGTCACGCTCTCGATCCTGCTCGGCGCGGCGGCGGAGCGAACGAGCCCGCGGCGCTCACTGATGGCGGCGAGGGCGAGCAGCAGCGTTGGGAAAGCGGCGGAGGCGAGCAATCCGAGCGGCTCTCCGGCCACCGCGGAGAAATAGACGCCAGCGAGCCCGAGACCCAAGACCAGCGCCCAGCCGATGATGGAAAAAGCGGTCATTTCAGCATGTTCCTCCCGTTCCCCAGCGCACACGGTTGCTCTTACAGCACCTTTTGCGGGGTCTGGGAAGGCAGCCCAATTCCTTACGGCGCAGCGATCGCGGGACGTGCCTTGGCGTCAGACGGCGCCGAGGCTCCAGGCGAGAATGGCCTTCTGGGCGTGCAGGCGGTTCTCGGCCTCGTCGAACACCACCGACTGCGGGCCTTCGAGCACGCTCTCCGTGACCTCGTTGCCGCGATAGGCAGGAAGGCAATGCATGAAGATGGCGCCCTTGTTGGCCTTGGCCATCAGCGCATCGTCGACCGCGTAGGGCTTCAGGAGCTGCTTTCTGCGCGCGCCATCGGTCTGACCCATGGAGACCCAGGTGTCGGTCACGATGCAATCGACACCACGCACGGCCTTCACCGGATCCGTCATGATGGTGACGTCGGCCTTCTCGCGGCGGACCCAATCGACCACGTCGTCGGTGGGGCGCAGGGCCTCGGGGCAGGCCACGCGAAGCTCGAAGCCGAAGCGGGCGGCGGCATGCATCCACGAGACGGCGACGTTGTTGCCGTCTCCGACCCAGGCGACGGAGCGGCCCTTGATGGGTCCCACCCGCTCCTCGAAGGTCATCACATCTGCCATGATCTGGCAGGGGTGAGACTTGTCGGTGAGGCCGTTGATCACGGGGACGGTGGCGTACTTCGCGAGATCCAGCAGCGTCTGGTGCGAGTTGGCGCGGATCATGATGGCGTCCGCGTAGCGCGACAGCACGCGCGCGGTATCGGAGATGCTCTCGCCGCGGCCAAGCTGGAGGTCGCCCTGGTTGAGCATGATGGTCTGGCCGCCGAGCTGGCGCATGGCCACATCGAACGACACGCGCGTGCGGGTGGACGGCTTCTCGAAGATGAGAACCAGAACGTCGTCCTCGATGCCCTTGGGGCGCAGCTTCGCAGGCACCCGCTTGCCCGCCGCTTTCATGGCATGGGCGGCATCGATGATGCGCCGGAGCGTCTTCGTATCGATCTCGTCGAGATCCAGGAAATGTCGAATAGCGGGTGCTTTGGCCATGGCGCTTCGGCCGGCTCCAGATCCGGGGTTGGCTATCGGGTTTGAGATTTCGAGACGTGCGTGAGCGCGCGCGACAGGCGTTCGATGCCTTCGCCGATCTCCTGCTCGTCGACCGTGAGCGGCGGGAGCAAGCGCACGACGTTGTCGCCCGCGCCGACAACGAGCAGCTTCTCGGAGAGCGCCGCCGCCACCACATCCGGGGGCGCGGCGTTGACCTTGATGCCGGCGAGGAGACCTTGCCCGCGCACCTCGGTGACGAGCGAGGGGAACTGGTCCTGAATGCGGGCGAGGCTCTGGCGCAGGCGCAGCGCTTTCTGCTGCACGCCTTCGAGGAAACCCGGCTCGAGCACGACGTCGAGAACCGCGCTGCCGACCGCCGTTGCCAGCGGATTGCCGCCGAACGTCGAGCCGTGCGTGCCGGCCGTCAGGCCCGATGCGGCGCGCTCCGTCGCGAGCACGGCGCCGAGCGGGAAGCCGCCGCCGATGCCCTTCGCAATTGCCATGATGTCCGGAGTGATGCCGGACCATTCGTGTGAGAAGAGCTTGCCCGAGCGGCCGACGCCGGTCTGCACCTCATCGAAAACGAGGAGGATGCCGGCCTCGTCGCAGAGCGCGCGCAGGCCGCGCAGATAGTCGGCCGCGCCAACATGCACGCCGCCTTCGCCCTGCACGGGCTCGATCATGACGGCCGCCGTCTCCGGGCCAATGGCCTGGCGGACAGCTTCGAGATCGCCGAACGGCACATGGTCGAAGCCGGGGGCCTCGGGACCGAAGCCTTCGAGATATTTCGGGTTTCCGGCGGCGGCGAGCGTGGCCAGGGTGCGGCCATGGAAGGCGCCCTGAGCCGTTATGATGCGCCAGCGCTCCGGATTCCCGGCCACATAATGATAGCGGCGCGCGGCCTTGATGGCCCCTTCGCACGCCTCGGCGCCCGAGTTGCAGAAAAAGACCTTATCCGCGAACGTGACCTCCACCAGCCGCCCGGCGAGCTTTTCCTGGCCGGCGACGCGGTAGAGATTGGATGTATGCCAAAGCTGGCCCGCCTGCTCGGTGAGCGCGGCGACGAGGCGCGGATGCGCGTGTCCCAGGGCATTAACGGCAACGCCCGAGCCGAAATCCAGATAGCGCTCGCCGGCCTCTGTCTCCAGCCACGAACCCTCACCGCGAGCGAACACGATATTCTGGCGCGCGTACGTGCTCATGACCGCAGGCGACGGGCCCTTCGAAGCGCCCGTGTTTGCCGAGGTCGAGGCTGTGAGGGGTTTGGACATCTCGCCCATTCCGCTCCCCCAAAATGACGAAAGCCGCCCTCCCGGCGGCCACGCGAAGGAGGCGTGATACGCGCAAGGGGCCCGCCTGTCAACGAAAGCAATTGCAGATGCTCTGCGAGAACGGCGTGCAGCCAAATCTGCCACCCGACTACAACGCCCCGGTGGCGACGCTGGCCTAGACGAAGCGAGAAGGAGGGGTTGCAGCGGGAATTAATTACGGGGAAAGCCGCGCCAGTGCCGAGCTTTCGGGGTCCCGCGACTCAATCTGTGGCGAACGCGCCACTCGTCCCCTGTCAATGCCCGATGTTCATGCAGCGTCTGCTTGTACAAGAAAATCAAGTTATTGTAGGTTAACAGGGTCCAGACACGACATGTCGCGTTGTAGTGCGGCTGTCCCCGAGTCCCCCGTCTGGCGTGCGTTCGGACCTTGTATCTGCGCGGCTCTCGCCCCGCTGGTCCGCTCTAGTTCCTGCGTCATCATCAGTTCGCGTTGCGAGCAGTCGTGGTTCTGCTCACGTTTGGCGTGTGTTCAACGCTATCCGTGGCCAGTTTCCGCCCCTTTGCTTGCGCGCCTGCCTGTCTGGGTTCTTGGCCCGGAAGGCGCATGCTTTGAGGAGCACCGATTAATGGCCTGGAACGATGAACGGGTTGAGCTCTTGAAGAAGCTCTGGTCCGAAGGGCTCTCCGCAAGCCAAATCGCCGGACGCCTCGGCGGTGTGACACGCAATGCCGTGATCGGCAAGGTTCATCGGCTCGGACTTTCGGGGCGCGCGACCACCTCGCGCATGAAATCGCATCGTCCGCGCGCCCGCGCCGCGGCCGCCGCCACCGCCCGCCGGATGCAGCAGAAGACCCGCTTCGCGCCCCAGGGCAACCCCGCGCTCCGCGCGCTCTATCAGCCGGAGGCCGAGCCGTTCACTCCGTCCGTCGAGGAGCTCGTCATTCCGCTCAAGGAGCGCCGCACGATCCAGACGCTCACCGAATGCAGCTGCCGCTGGCCGATCGGCGATCCGCAGTCCGCCGACTTCCACTTCTGCGGCAAGAACAAGGTGACCGGCCTGCCCTATTGCGAATTCCACGCCCGCCGCGCGTTCCAGCCGCCGCAGCCGCGCCGCCGCGAGCGCGAGATCTCCGAGCCGCGCATTCCCGCGCTGGCGCGCGCCGGTTCCGACAAGGAGTCGGCCGACGTCTGATCCGACAAAGGGGACAGAGGGCTTATCAGTTTTTGCGGGGGGAAGAGGTCGGGCGCGCCGGGGGGTGCGTCCGACCTTTACTTTTGGGCTCTCTGCCGAGACGTCAGACAGGCGTGCCGACGCGCGCGGCATCCAGCGCGCTGCGCAGGGCCTCCGCGAAATCGCGACGCTCGTCATCGTTCAGCAGACGGCCGAACTCCAGCTCGCGGCCATGGGAGACGAGTTTCAAATTGTTTCCGCCATCGGGGCGCTCGGTAAACAGCACGCGGACCCAATACGGGTTGAACTCGAAGCTCTTGCTTTTTCCCGACGCCGAAATCTGCGTGAGCTTGAGTGCGTGGGGCGTCAGCTCCACCAGCTCGTAGGCGCGCGCGGCCCGGTAGTTGAGCTTGAACGCGATATAGACCAGAAGAACGTCGAGCCCAAAGAAGCCCATGACGGGCCAAGCCCCCAGCAGCAGGAAAACCAGCCCGGTCACGAAGCTTACGGCCCCGATGCCGATCATGAGGATCAGGAACCCTTTTGGTCCCAGCGAGCGATGGGGGTGGAGAATGGCGCGAAACAGGCTCGCGTCGGATGTTGCGGGCACACTATCATTCATCCGATCAGACTATCCCCAGGTTCGATGTTGTCAAAGCGCATGTCCTCCAGAAAACGTATCGCGCCCTCTCCCGGTTCACCGGCGAAGCCGTCCTCCCCTTCAAAAAAAAGCAGCGGCAAGGGCAAGCTGACGTCCGCCGAGATTGCAGAGATTTTCCGGCGTTTTGCGGCTGCAAACCCTGAGCCCAAGGGGGAGCTCGAACACACGAACCCGTTCACGCTGCTGGTTGCGGTGGTGCTTTCCGCGCAAGCCACTGACGCGGGCGTGAACAAAGCCACGCGCGCCCTGTTCCAGAAGGCGGATACGCCCGAGAAGATGCTGGCCCTCGGCGAGGACGCCGTGCGCGACCACGTGAAGTCCATCGGGCTCTTCCGGGCGAAGGCCAAGAACATCATTCTTCTCAGCGAAAAGCTGATCCGGGAGTATGGCGGCTCGGTGCCCATGGACAGGGATGCGCTGGAGACGCTTCCGGGCGTGGGACGCAAGACCGCCAACGTGGTAATGAACGTCGCTTTCGGCGCGCCGACGATGGCGGTCGATACACACGTGCTCCGGATCTCGAACCGCATCGGCCTTTCCAACGGGAAGACGCCGCTTCAGGTGGAAGCAGATCTCCTGGCCAAGATTCCGCCCGAGTACGGCGTTCCGGCTCATCACTGGCTGATCCTGCATGGGCGCTATGTGTGCAAGGCGCGCAAGCCCGAGTGCCCCCGCTGCCTCATCAACGACATCTGCAGATACCCGGACAAGACGCCGGGCTGACCCGCACCGTTAAGGCCTCGTCAACCACGACCGCGAAAGCGCCGGCGCGCGGGTAAACCGATTAAGACCGCGCTTACGCCTGTCACCTACAATTTTCGGAAATTGCAGCTGGCTTTTTTTACATCACGTTTTTTGTTGCCGGAGTGTGTGCTCGCTATGGCTCGCCCAAACGAAACGAACCCGCAGGACGCCAATGTCGCGCACGACGCAGGCGTGGCCGCCGACACCTTGCGGTTGATCGAGCACACGAAAAAGCTCAGCCAGCTCAACTCCCGCTTCGAGGTCGCGCTCAACAACATGGCGCGCGGTCTTTCGATGTTCGATGCCGATCGCCGGCTCATTGTCTGCAATGGGCTCTATCGTGAAATCTACGATCTGCCCGAGGAGCTCACCGTTCCAGGGACGCCGTTCTCCAAGATCGTCGCCTATCACTCGGCCAAGGAGGGATCGGCGAACTCAGTCGACGACCTCAAGCGCCAGCAACTCTGGATCGAACAGCACGCGACCGAGCTCCGGCACGGCAAGGTGTTCACCCACACGCAGAATCTCAAGAACGGCCGCATCATCCTCGTCACCAACCAGCCGCTCGAGGATGGCGGGTGGGTCGACATCCAGGAGGACGTGACCGAGAAGACGCTGGCGCAGGAGCGGATCGCCTGGCTCGCGCGGCATTGTCCGCTGACGGAGATCGCGAACCGGTTCCATTTCCGCGAGATGCTCGAGGAAGAGATCCAGAGGCTGAAGCCGAACGGCAGCCTCGCCGTTCATCTGATCGATCTCGACTACTTCAAGCAGGTGAACGACACGCTTGGCCACGCGGCGGGCGACGCGGTGCTCAAGGCGGTGGCCAAGCGGCTCCGCACTACCGTGCGCGACAACGACCTCGTCGGGCGCCTCGGAGGCGATGAGTTCGCCATTATTCAAACCGACATCAGCGGACCCGAGCAGGCGGCGAGCCTGGCTCTTCGTCTCGTCAGCGTTCTCAATGCGCCCTACCGGGTGCTGGGGGCGAACGCCGGCCTAGGGGCCAGCATTGGCGTCGCGATATGTCCGGACCACGGAGCCGACCCCGATACCCTGCTCCGCCGTGCCGACATGGCGCTCTATCGCGTGAAAACGTGCGGCCGTGGAAGCTCTTACATCTACCATCCGGAAGACGAGCAGCTCGTAAACGAGCGCATTGAGCTTCAGGCGGATCTCGCCGAGGCGCTGAAGAAGCAGCAGCTTTCCCTCCACTATCAACCGATCGTGGATGTCGAAGCGGGAACCGTAACCGGATGCGAGGCGCTGATGCGCTGGCAGCATCCCAAGCTCGGCATGGTGCCGCCCTCGACCTTCATTCCCATCGCGGAAAGATCGGGCCTCATCCTCGCCATGGGTGAATGGGCCCTGCATCAGGCGTGCCGCGATGCAGCCGGCTGGGCTCCCAGCATTCGCGTGGCGGTCAACATCTCGGCCGTGCAGTTCGATCACGGCGATCCGGCCGCGGTCGTCGAGGAGGCGCTTGCCGCATCCGGCCTCGCGGCCGACAGACTCGAGGTGGAGATTACCGAATCCACGCTGCTGCGTTGCGAGACCAAGACGCTTCAGAATCTCGAACGCCTGCGCGCACGCGGCGTGCGCCTCGTGCTCGACGACTTCGGCACCGGCTTCGCCTCGCTCAGCTACCTGCGCAATTTCTCGTTCGACAAGATCAAGATCGATCGATCGTTCGTCGCGGACATGGCGGAGCGGCGCGATTGCATGGCAATCGTGGGCGCCGTCACGGGGCTTGCGAAGACGCTCGGCATCGGCCCCGTCGCCGAGGGGATCGAAGACATCGAGCAGCTCACTGGCGTCTCGATTGCGGGCTGCCGGGAAATGCAGGGCTTCTATTTCAGCCGCCCCGTCCCCAGCGCCGACGTCGAGGACGCGGTGGCGCAGTGCCTGACGCGGATCTCCGAGGCATCCGGAAAGCCGAACGCCGGCTGATCCTCAGGTGCCACGCACGGCGATGCCGGCCTTGGCCATGTGCTTCTTGGCTTCCCCAATGGTGTAGGTGCCGAAGTGGAAGATCGAGGCGGCGAGAACCGCGCTCGCATGGCCCTCCTTGACCCCATCCACGAGGTGATCGAGCGTACCGACGCCGCCCGAGGCGATTACCGGCACGTGCACGGCATCCGAGATCGCCCGTGTCAGCGCGATGTCGAAACCCGCCTTGGTGCCGTCGCGATCCATGGAGGTGAGCAGGATCTCGCCCGCGCCTAGGCTCACGACCTCTTTCGCATATTCGATCGCATCGAGGCCCGTGGGCTTGCGGCCGCCGTGGGTGAAGATCTCCCAGCGCGGGGGCTCACCTTCAGCGGAAACGCGCTTGGCGTCGATGGCCACGACGATGCATTGCGCACCGAACTTCTCGGAGGCCTCTTTCACGAACTGGCGGTTGGTGACGGCTGCGGTATTGATCGACACCTTGTCGGCACCGGCTTCGAGCAGCTTGCGGATGTCCTCGACCGTGCGCACGCCGCCTCCCACGGTGAGCGGCATGAAGCAGCGCTCGGCGGTGCGCTCCACCACGTCGAAGATCACGTCGCGGGCTTCGTGCGAGGCGGTGATGTCGAGAAAGCAAAGCTCGTCCGCGCCTGCCGCATCATAGGCGGCTGCGGCTTCCACCGGGTCTCCGGCATCGACAAGATCGACGAAGTTCACGCCTTTGACGACGCGTCCGTCCTTCACGTCCAAACAGGGGATGATGCGCGTCTTCAGCATGGGGATCAGCTCTTGGCGTTGAGGAGCGCGAGGGCTTCGGCGGGGTTCAGGCGGCCGTCGTAGAGGGCGCGGCCGGTGATGGCACCTTCGAGCATCCGGTATTCCGGCGTGAGGAGTGCTTTCACGTCGTCGATGGAGGCGAGGCCACCCGAGGCGATGACCGGAATGCTGGTCGCGCGTGCCAGCTCCGCTGTGGCGGGCAGATTCAAGCCCTTCAGCACGCCGTCGCGCTCGATGTCGGTATAGATGATGGCGGCGACGCCCGCGTCCTCGAAACGGCGGGCGAGATCGATCGCGGTCAATTCGGACGTTTCCGCCCAGCCTTCGACCGCCACCTTGCCGCCCTTGGCATCGATGCCGACGGCGACCTGGCCGGGAAAGCGTTTGCAGGCCTCGCGCACGAGCGCGGGATCGCGCACGGCGATGGTGCCCAGGATCACGCGGCGGATGCCGCGGGAGAGCCACTGCTCGATGGTAGCGAGGTCGCGGATGCCGCCGCCGAGCTGGGCCGGCATGGTGATCGCCTTCAGGATGGCATCCACTGCACCCGCATTCACGGGCTTTCCGGCGAAGGCGCCGTTGAGGTCCACGATATGGAGATACGTGAAGCCCTGCTTCTCGAACGAGAGGGCCTGATCGGCGGGATCGTCGTTGAAGACGGTGGCCTCGTTCATATCGCCGAGCTTCAGGCGAACGCACTTGCCGTCCTTGAGATCGATGGCGGGGAAAAGGATCACGTCGACTCCTCGCGCGGCGGAGAGCGTCCGCCGGCATTCTTGGGGTGGCAGGGCCTGCCCGCCATCAGATTGCTTTGTTCGTGCCCGATGAATAGGTATTGCTTCGAAGCGTCAAGTGCGTGTCTCACGATTATGTCACCAGCGCCCCATAGCCTGCTTTCGTCCCGCCGCTCGCGCCCAGCCCTGACCGAGGCCGACGCCGTCGACATCTGGATCGCCCGCTGGCTCAAAGTTCGCCGCCGCGATCTCATTCAGCGTTACGCCTGCGACCCGCGCCGCCTCTATGAGATCTGGCAGGAGGAACGCTTCGCCGGGAGCCGCGCGAAAGCTCTCGAGGTGTTCCTCGCGCGCTTTCCCTCGCTCGCCGACCGCATTGATCCCGGTGCCCATGTCCGCATTCCGAAAGCGCCCCATCCGGACCAGCTTCAGCTTTTCAACTGAGACGCAAGCCGTTAATATTTGCGTGCAGCAATATGCCGTATTGCCTTGATTTTTCTTATTTGTTTTGATTCCTCCGCGGTCCACGAGAAGCCCTGACGGCGCTTGCCTCGACAACCACCGCCACGGTTAGACCGTGTCTCTTCCCTCAAGAGAACAAAATTCGAACGGACTCTGGACGTGGTGAGCGACTCATGCCACGTTCTCTCTACGTTCTCACCGCGTCCACCTCACTCTTCTTTGCCCCCGGAGAGCCCCATGCGCACCTATCTCATCTCTTACGATCTCGCGAAGCCGCACCTCATCAAGCACGTCGTCGCTCAGGCCATCATGGCTGCCGGTCATAGCTGGGCGCGCCCGCTGGAGCAGACCTGGTACGTGCGCACGGAGGAGAGCGAGGAGGCGATCGAGGCCAAGCTGATGCGCATTCTCGATTCCGATGACGGGCTGCTCATCCAGCGCGTGAAGGATGAGGCGGTTCTGACCAACACCTCGGTTCGCTGGTTCAAGCAGCGCCATGCGGGCGTCGAGACCGGCGGCGATACCAACATCATCGCCTTCCCGCTGGCCAAGGCCGGCACGGACGAGCCCGAGCTGCCGTTCGCCGAGGCTTGCTGATCGCCTGGCGATCATTGCGATTTTCGAGTGGCCGGAGCGTTCCCCATCACCCCGCCCCGTCACTCTCAGAGGGAGGCTTTCGAGCCTCCCTTTTTTATTGGCCGAATGAGACGTGGGGCGTCGCGGCGACGGCTATGCCTTCAGGAACTCGCTGGCCTTGAACAGCGAGGCAAAGGGGATGCCCGCGTCCGCGTAGAGCTTCTCGGCGTTCTCCTCACGGTCGAGGATCGAGATGACGAGCACGATGGTGGCGCCGGCCGCGGTAAGTGCTTCGACCGCCTTCATGGCCGAGCCGCCGGTGGTCGTCACGTCCTCGACGATAACGACGCGCTTGCCTTTGACGTCCGAAAGCCCTTCCACCAGCTTCTTGGTGCCGTGGTCCTTCACGGTCTTGCGCACGAAGAAGCCGGGTAGGGGACGGCCCGCGCGGCGGCTCGCGATCGAGATCGGCGTGATGAGCGGCACGGCACCCATTTCGAGGCCGCCCACGATGTCGCCGTCGACAGACGCGATGCGTGCGTACAGCAGTTCAGCCAGAAGCTCCGCGCCCTCGGGATCGAACATCGAGGGCTTCATGTCGAAGTAGTGGTCACTCTCCTTGCCGGAGGCGAGCACGACATGGCCGCGCACGAACGATTTCGATTTGATGATGTCGAAGAGGCGGGCGCGAGCGTCGGCGGCGTTTGTCATGGTCGGGCAATCCGTGTTGGCTTCGGGTTGCTCATAAACGGCGCAGCGGGCCACGTCCATCCGGCGTTTTCCCCTCTGCCCCCGCTCACGGACGGGGAGACAGGTTCAGGGTGCCCACTTGAGGAAGTTGCCGATGAGGGAGAGGCCGAGGGTCTGGCTCTTCTCGGGGTGGAACTGGGTTCCGGCCACGTTGTCCTTGGCGATCAGCGCCGTGACCGGTCCGCCGTAGTCCGTCCGCGCCACCACGACCGCGGGATCGCGCGGGACGAAGTGGTAGGAGTGCACGAAATAGGCGTGGAGCCCATCCGGCCCAGTGGGGATGCCGGCGAGCAGCGCGTGGGGCGCGGGAACGTCGAGCGTGTTCCAGCCCATGTGCGGAATCTTGAGCGCGGGGTCGTTGGGCTCTATGGCACGCACCTCGCCTTCGATCCAGCCGAGCCCATCCGTCACCTCGAACTCGAGACCGCGCGAAGCCAGGAGCTGCATGCCGACGCAGATGCCGAGGAAGGGGCGCCCCTTCTCGTGCACGGTGCTCTCGAGCGCATCCCGCATTCCCGGAACCGCTTCGAGACCGCGTTTGCAGTCGGCGAAAGCGCCGACACCGGGCAGAACGACGCGATCGGCGGTCCGCACGTCGTCGGCCTTGGCGCTGACGATGATCTCGGCATTGGCGCCGGTTTCACGGGCGGCACGCTCGAAGGCCTTGGCCGCCGAGTGGAGATTTCCGGACCCGTAATCGATGATGACGACGCGCTGCATGATCAGGTTTTGGTGGCGTATCTGGTGCGGAGGGATTGAGAGAAGCCGCGCAGCGCGTTTTCCATGCGCGAGACGGTGTCGTGCCCGGGATCGGGATTGCCGGAAGAGCCCGGCGTTTCGACGGGGATGGAGGGCAGCCAGGCTTCGAAGAAGCGGCGCTCGGCTTCATCAGGTCCGCGGCCGCTCACGGTCGCGATTTCCTGCCAGCCCGCGCGGCCAAGCGACCAGCGCTTGATCTCGCTCGCCTCGAAGCCGGTGAGCACGTTCAAGATCAGGAACGTCCAGACGATCCAATCCGTCTTTGCGCCCGCGAGATTGAGGATGGCGATCGCGAGGATGGCGGCGCCCGCATAGGCGGCAAGGGCCAGCCATTCGCCGCGAACGATCAGGTAGACCGGCGAGAACAAGGCCGCGCGCCAGGAGAAGCCGTCTCTGACGAAGAGAAGGCGCTCGGCTCGCGCGAGCCGGGTGCCGCTTGCATGCGGCGGTTCATGCACCGTGAAGGCTGCCACGCCTGCTCCGCTGATCATACGCCACAGCGACCCGAGCATCAGGCCAGCATTCCTTTCGTAGAGGGAACCCGGCCCACCTGCCGCGGATCGAGCGCGACGGCCCCGCGGAGCGCGCGCGCCAGTCCCTTATAGCAGGTCTCGGCGATGTGGTGGTTGTTCTCGCCGTAGAGCGTTTCGATGTGGAGCGTGATGCCGGCATTCTGCGCAAATGCTTGAAACCACTCGCGGAAAAGCTCCGTGTCGAACTCGCCGATCTTGGGCTGGGAGAAGGCGACCTTCCAGATGAGGTAGGGCCGGCCGGACACGTCGACGGCGACGCGCGTCAGCGTCTCGTCCATCGGCAGATGCACGTCAGCGTAGCGCGTGATGCCCTGCTTGTCGCCGAGCGCCTTCGCGACAGCCTGCCCCAGCACGATGCCGACATCCTCTGTCGTGTGATGGAAATCGATGTGGAGGTCGCCCTTGGCTTCGAGCTTGATATCGATGAGCGCATGCCGGGCCAGCTGCTCCAGCATGTGGTCCAGGAAGCCGACACCGGTCGAGATATCGAACGCGCCGGTGCCGTCGAGATCGACCGTTGCGGTGATCTGCGTTTCCTTGGTCTTGCGAGCGATAGTGGCTTGCCGCTTCACGGGAATTCCTCGATCGGGAGCGCGTCTGCGGCTCCCCTTGTTGCCTTCAGGAACCCAAGCGTCTATCAGCTTCAGGGGTCCCGTTCCAGTGCTGCCCGCAGCGCTTTCGGGGCCTCATCCTTCATCCGTGGCGTCAGGTTCCATGTCTCAGACCCAGCTCAACTCCGCCGACAGCTCCTCCTGGCACGCGACCACCATCCTGACGGTTCGCAAGGGCGGCCGGGTGGTGATCGCCGGCGACGGTCAGGTAAGCCTCGGCGCGACCATCATCAAGGCCAATGCCCGCAAGGTGCGCCAGCTCGGTAAAGGCGGCGTTATTGCCGGATTTGCGGGTGCAACCGCCGATGCGTTCACCTTGTTCGAGCGGCTCGAAGCCAAGCTCGAGCAATATCCCGGGCAGCTCATGCGCGCGGCCGTGGAACTGGCCAAGGACTGGCGGACGGACCGCTTCCTGCGCAGGCTCGAAGCGATGATGATCGTCGCGGATCGCGACGTTACGCTGGTGCTGACCGGAACCGGCGACGTGCTGGAGCCCGAGCATCACGTCATGGGCATCGGATCGGGCGGCATGTACGCTCTCGCGGCGGCCCGCGCGCTGCTCGACCAGCCGCTCGATGCGGAGACCATCGCACGGCGCGCCATGGCGATCGCGGGCGAGATCTGCGTCTACACCAACTCGAACCTCGTGGTCGAAAGCCTGGATTCGAAATGATACGCGACGAGGATATTGAGGCTGCCGTCGCGCAAGGCATCATCGACGCTGCCCAGGCCCGAAGCCTTCGCGATCTTGCGCGGAGCCGCGCACAGCGGGCGCCAGAGCCCGCAGAGCCGGGCGCCGATCCCGACGACGAGAAATTCCGCCTGATCGGCGGCTTCAACGACGTCTTCGTCTCTATCGGCGTGCTGCTTCTGGTGGGCGCGCTGTTCGGGCTCGCGAGCCAGGTCGGATTTCCCGGCGGCTTCGCCATCGTGGCGCTGGTCGCTGCTTGGGGGCTTTCCGAATTCTTCTCGCGCCGGATGCGCCTCGCACTGCCTTCTATCGTTCTAGCCCTGATGTTTGCTGGCGCCGGGGCATTCGTCGGCGGCACGTTCGGCGGAGGATTGTTCGGCGGCGAGCCTTCGCTTCTGTTCTCCGGCATCGGCGCATCGCTCGCGGCAATCGTGCACGAGCGGCGGTTCGGCGTTCCGATCGATTGGGCGATCGCGGCCTCGGGCGTCGTCTGCACGCTCTCGGCCGCACTCTCGCTCGCGGCTCCAGACTGGACGCGCGACAACTATGGCCTCCTGGTCGCTGTGCTGGGGCTTCTCGTGTTCGTCATCGCCGTGCGCGTCGATGCGAGCGATCCCATGCGGCGCACGCGGCGCTCCGACATCGCCTTCTGGCTGCATATGCTCGCCGCTCCCATGATCGTGCACGCCGCCGTGCCGTTGATCGCCGGCGACATGGGCAACATCAACGGCGCGCAATCCTTGGCGGTCCTCGCCGTATTCGCGCTGCTCGGCATCGTCGCGCTCATCATCGACCGGCGCGCGCTCCTGATCTCGGGACTCGCTTATGCCGGTATCGCCATCGGCTATCTGGTGTCGCAAAACATCGCCGAGGACATGGGGCTTTCGCTCACGCTACTCGGCCTCGCAGTGCTCGTGCTCGGGCTGTCGGCGGGCTGGCGGTCGCTGCGGCGCACTCTGTTGCCGCTGCTGCCGCTCGGCCCTCTCGTCCAATACGTGCCACCGACCCATGTGACGGATGCGCGATGATCACCCTGTCCCCCTACCGGGGATCTGACGTCTCTTTCGGAGCTCACTCATGGGTTGGATCTACCTGATGCTCGCCGGTGCGTTCGAGATCGCATTCACGACGGCCATGCGCTTCACGGAAGGCTTCACCAAGCCGTTCGCCACCCTTCTCGTGCTCGCGCTCGCCGTGGTCAGCATCTTCTTCGTCACCAAAGCTTCGGAAAGCATCCCGCTCGGCACCGCCTATGCGGCATGGGGCGGGATCGGCGCGCTCGGCACGGTCGTTGTCGGCATTTTCTTTTTCAACGAGCCGGTGACGCTTTGGCGCATGGTTTTTCTATCTCTGCTCATCATGTCCATCATCGGGCTCAAGCTCGTCACCGATTAGGCAATTCCCCATGACCACGTTCTCTCCTCGCGAAATCGTCTCCGAGCTCGACCGCTACATCGTGGGCCAGGGAGACGCAAAGCGCGCCGTTGCGATCGCCCTCAGAAACCGCTGGCGGCGCCAGCAGATCGAGGGGCCGCTGAAAGACGAGGTTCTGCCCAAGAACATTCTGATGATCGGCCCGACGGGCGTCGGCAAGACCGAGATCGCCCGCCGCCTGGCCAAGCTCGCCGGAGCGCCCTTCCTCAAGGTGGAGGCCACGAAGTTCACCGAGGTGGGCTACGTCGGCCGCGACGTCGACAGCATCATCCGCGACCTGGTGGAAGTGGGCCTTTCGCTCGTGCGCGAAGCCAAGCGCAAGGAGGTGCGCGCGCAGGCCGAGAAGAACGCCGAGGAGCGCGTGCTGGATGCGCTGGTCGGCCCCACGGCCTCGCCGACGACGCGGGAGTCGTTCCGCAAGCGGCTGCGCGCCAACGAGCTCAACGACAAGATCATCGAGGTCCAGGTGGCCGAATCCGCCGCCGGGCTGCCGATGCTCGATATCCCCGGCATGCCGGGTGCCTCCATGGGCGCCATCAACCTCGGCGACATGCTGGGCAAGATGATGGGCGGACGCACGAAGCCGCGCCGCATCACCGTGAAGGACAGCCACACGCTGCTGATCGCGGAGGAGAGCGACAAGCTGATCGACAACGAGCAAATCACGAGCGAGGCGATCCGCGCCGTGGAGAACAACGGCATCGTGTTTCTCGACGAGATCGACAAGATCTGCTCGCGGGGCGAAACCGGGCGCTCGGGCGCGGAAGTCTCGCGCGAGGGCGTGCAGCGCGATCTCCTGCCCTTGATCGAAGGCACCAGCGTCTCGACCAAGTATGGGCCGGTGAAGACCGACCACGTGCTCTTCATCGCGTCCGGCGCATTCCATGTGGCGAAGCCGGCCGACCTGCTCCCGGAGCTGCAGGGCCGTCTGCCGATCCGTGTCGAGCTCAAGGCGCTCACGCGGGAGGATTTCCGCCGCATTCTCACGGAGCCGGAGGCGAGCCTCATCAAGCAGTACACCGCGCTGATGGCGACCGAAGGCCTCACGCTCACCTTCACCGAGGATGCGATCGACGCGCTCGCGGACACGGCGGTGCTCGTGAACTCCACGGTCGAGAACATCGGCGCGCGGCGGCTGCAGACCGTGATGGAACGGGTGCTCGACGAGATCTCGTTCGAGGCTTCGGACCGCAGCGGCGATACCGTTTCCATCGATGCCGCTTACGTCACGCAGCGTGTCGGAGAGCTCGCCAAGAACACCGATCTTTCGAAGTTCATTCTTTAGATCTCCGATGGCCGCATCGCGCTCTCGCCTTCCGACGTTGCGGGGCGCGATGCGAAAATCGGGCAAAATTCCCGCGTCAGCTTCGCCTTCTCTCCTCCCCTCAGGTTCGAAAAATCTTGCCCCGTAAAACGCGCCGCATAAAAGTAACGGTATAATAAAACAATACCGGAGAGGCGCAGGATGGCTCGATTTCAACGCGGAGGCGCCTTATGCGCGACCGCTCTTTCCTTGCTCTTGGCGTCTGCCGTGGGCATCGCTGTGGCTGAGGAGACGAAGCTCGTCTCCGTTCTCACCCTTTCCGATCATGATGCCGACGTCTGGTCGGCCACCTACAGTGCGGACGGAAGCCGCATCCTGACCGCCTCCGCCGATCACACCGCGCGCGTGTGGGACGCCAAATCAGGAAAGGAGCTTTTGAAGCTCACAGGCCATACCGAAGCCGTGCGGCACGCGGCCTACAACGCGGATTCGAGCCTGATCGTGACGGCCTCGCGCGATGCGACCGGGCGCTTGTGGGACGCAACCACCGGCAAGGAGATCGCGGTGCTCGGCGGTCACGAGCTGATGGTGGAGCACGCAGAGTTCAGCCCCGACAGCACCCGCATCGTGACCATTCCCCACGACAAGACCGCGAAGCTCTGGGACGGAAAGAGCGGCGCTGCGATCGCTGATCTCACCGGCCACGATGCTTATCTCACTTGGGGCGCGTTCAGCCCGGATTCGAGCCTTCTGATCACGACTTCAAGCGACGAGACCGCACGCGTGTGGGACGGGAAGACGGGCAAGCTGCTGCACACTCTTTCAGGTCACACGGGCATGGTGAGCTATGCCGCGTTCAGCCCGGACGGAGGTCGCATCGTCACCGGCTCGACGGACAAGACAGCGAAGATCTGGGACAGCAAGACGGGTGCGCTGCTGCTCACGATAGCGGGCGGACACACGCGGGCCGTGCTGCGCGTTGCTTTCAGCCCGGACGGCAAGCACGTGATCACCGGCGCCGCCGACAAGCTGGCCAAGATCTGGGACGCCAATACGGGCGCTCTGCTCGTGACGCTGGAAGGCGGGCACAAGCGCATTCTCTCGGTCACCGCCTACAATCGCGACGGGCGGCTGGTTGTGACAGCGTCGCACGACAAGACGGCACGCGTCTGGGATGCGGCGACCGGGGCGCCGCTCGCGGTGCTGACGGAGCATACCAAGGAAGTCGATACGGCCGAGTTCAGCCCGGACGGACGGCAGCTTCTGACCAGCTCTTTCGACGGCCTCGCGAAAGTGTGGAACCTGCCGGAGGCGGCAACGGCCGCTAAGTAGCGCGACACACCTCTCACACCCCCGGCCCGCAGTTCCTCAGGGAACTGGCGGGCGCAGCGCACGCATGGCAGACATGGGGCTCGATCTTACTGCCACGCTCCATTCCGGATGCGCGGTTCCTGCCTGTCCGGATTTCTCATGACCAACATCATCGCGCTTCTCGGCGGCCTCTTCGGCGCTGCCATCGGATGGGTTCTCGCCGCCGTGCTCGCAAGTGTGCTCGGAGGCTACTACGGCGTTACCGATTTCGAAGGCGCGCGCGGCATGATCGCGGTGTTCACCTTCGGACCCATCGGCGGCCTGCTGGGTCTCATCATCGGCGTCTGGCTCCCGCTTCGGCTCAAAAGCGGCGCGAAAGTAACCGGCAAAGCGGTGGCTATCCGCCTGCCGATCGTACTGGCCGGCATCGCGGGGCTCGTCGCCGGAACGGTGGGCGTGCTCTACTGGTTCAGCCCCATTCTCAACCCGAGCGGGGCTTCTCCGCGTCTGGCGTTCGAGATCCGCCTGCCAGCCGGCGCATCGGTTCCCGAGCGCGGTCTCGATGTCTCGCTCTTCACCGAGAAGAATACGATGCCGGCGACGATGGACGCGGGTGTCGTGCGAAAGGACGGCGAGCGGCCGGTCATCGCGGGAACGGTGGAACTCACCTACCGCTCGTCCTGGCGCATTCTGGAATTGAAGATGCCGGGCGTGCCGGAGCACATCTTTCTGATCAAAGTTGGCGCGCGGCCCGGCCACGATGCCGATTTCCGCGACTGGGAGCACGTGTCGAACGTCGGCAACGAAACCAACCGGCCGCGCCTCGCAACGGCGGACGACGCCTACGACATCCGCTATCGCGTCATCTGGCCCGACTAGACCTGGGTTTCGATGGCGCCTTCTCCACCGCGAGCGAGGATGCGATGCGCGCGACGGCGTCTGCGGTCTGCTCGATCTCGCCTTTCAGCCATGTGCGGAACGCGGCCATTGCCTTGGTTTCCTTCCGCGCCGCATCGCGCACGAAGTAATACCCATACTTTCGCACCGCGATCGCGAACGGACGCACCAGCCGACCGCCTACGAGGGCGTCTCCCGCGATGATCTCGTCGGCGAGGGCAAAACCTTGCCCGGCTTCGGCGGCGGGTATGGTGAGATGCCCGTTCAACGTCGGGCCTTCGGGGGCGATACGATCGGCGAGCCCGGCTTCCTCCAGCCACTCCTTCCAATAGCGGCGCGATTCCTCCTGAAGCAGAAGGCTCGGCTGCAAGCTGGCGGGGGTGAGCGGCTTTCCGCCCCGAAGCATCGCGGGGCTGCAAACCGGTGTGATCCCGGTCTTGACGAGCAGGTCGGACGCCACATTGCGCCAGCTTCCCATGCCATACCGGATTCCGGCGTCCGCCTCATTGCGCGCGAAATCGGCCAGACGATCCGCCGAGTCCAGAACGAGGTCATATTCGGGATGAGCGGCCGTGAAGCGTCCGAGACGCGGCACGAGCCATAGCGCGGCGAACGATGGCTCGACGCTGACGACGAGCTGTTGCCGCCTGCGCCGGCGGCGCGCCGATATGCTGTCGGTCGCGCTGGAGATCAGGTCGAAGCTCCGCGTGATATCGGCAACGTAGCTCTTGCCGCGCTCTGTCAGCTCGACGCCGCGCCCGGTGCGAACGAACAGCTTCGTTCCGAGCCAATCCTCCAGCTCGCGAATGTGACGGCTTATGGCGGCGTGCGAAACGTTGAGCTCGCCCGCGGCCGCCGTGAAGCTCACGTGGCGCGCAGCGGCCTCGAAAGCCTTCAAGGCGTTGAGGGAGGGCAGGCTTCGGCTCATGCCTCACGTGTAACAAAAACTTACATGTGATGTAAAGCAACGGCGTTTGTCCGCTTCGGCCTGCAGCCTCACACTCCGCTCGACATCACAACGAATGGAGGGCGGCATGCTGCTCGCACTCAATGCGCTTATCCAGTTTTTCGAAGACCTCGTACTGTTCGGCCCGAGCAGGAAAGGTTCACGCGAGCGTGCGCGAGACGCGGCGCGATCGAGACCGGGAGAATGAGCGTATCGCGTCGATCGCGGGGCTTAAAGCTCGTCGCCGGCTGAGCAGTTCGGGCATTCGGGTGCGCCGGCCGCGACGGGAAAGCCGCAGAGCTTGCACATCACGTGCTTGCCGGGCTTCACGCCATGCTCAAGCGCCACGCGTTCGTCGAACACGAAGCACTCGCCTTCCCACAGGCTCTGCTCGGGCGGAATCGTCTCCAGGTATTTCAGGATGCCGCCTTCGAGGTGGTAAACCTCCGGAAACCCCTGGGTGAGCATGAACGCCGACGCCTTCTCGCATCGAATGCCGCCGGTGCAGAACATGGCGACGCGCGGATGCTTCGCGGGATCGAGGTTCGCGGCCACGTAATCCGGAAACTCCCCGAATGACTGCGTGCGAGGATCGATCGCGTTCTTGAAGGTGCCGATGCCGACCTCATACGCGTTGCGCGTATCGATCAGGATCACATCCGGATCTTTGATGAGCGCATTCCAGTCCTCCGGCTTGACGTAAGTGCCGACCTGCCTCGACGGATCGGCCTCCGGCCTGCGTAACGTCACGATCTCGCGCTTGATCTTCACCTTGAGGCGGCGAAACGGGATCTCGTCCGCGTAGGACTCCTTGCTCACGAGATCGGCGAAGCGCGCTTCTGCCCTCAGATCCGCGAGAAACGCGCGGATGGCTTCATCGGTGCCCGCGATGGTGGCGTTGATACCTTCGGGTGCGAGCAGGATCGTGCCCTTGATGCCGGTGTCGCGAGCGCGCGCGAGCAAGATCTCGCGCAGACCGGGGAGATCGGCGAGCGAGACGAACTTGTAAAACGCTGTAACGGTAACGGACATTCAGCTCTTGCCTGAGAGTTTGTCGACCGCGCGCTTCATGGTCTCGAACACGCCGGGTTCGGTCATGGCGTGACCGACGCCGGGGACGATTTCAAGCCGGCAGCCCGCCCAGCGTTTCGCGATCTCGTAAGCTGCGCGCGGCGGACAGAGGAGATCGTAGCGCCCCTGGACGATCACACCCGGAATTGAACCGAGACGGGATGCCCCGTCAAGAAGCTCGCCGGGCGCAAGAAAGAAACTGTTTGCGATGTAGTGGGCTTCCATGACCGGTGTCGGCGGAATGCGGCCTTCCTCTGGAAGCGTTTCAGGAAGCGTGGTCACGCCGGGCGCGAACTCTGAGAGCGTGCGTTCGAACTGATGCCATTGCCGAGCCGCCGGGCCGCGCACAGCCGGATCGGGATTCAAAAGTCTCACCACATAGGCCTTGAGCGGGTCGGAGCGCTCGCTTTCGGGCAAGGCAGCCACGAAATTCTCGTAGAGATCCGGACGCAGCTCCTGCGGCGCCCGGCGAAACGCCCAGTCCACCTCCGCGTCCGTGCCGAGAAAGACTGCGCGCAGGAGCAGGCCTGACACGTGCTCGGGATAGGTTTCGGCGTAAGCGAGCGCCAGCGTGGAGCCCCACGAGCCGCCGACGATCAGCATCTTCTCGAAACCGAAATGGGTGCGAATGCGCTCGATATCGGCGACGAGATTCTGGGTGGTATTGGCTTCCGTGCAAAGATAGGGATGGCTGCGGCCTGCGCCGCGCTGATCGAACAGGATGGCGTGGAAGCGGTCGGGGTCGAACAGAAGGCGATGGCTGTGCTGCGCTCCGCTGCCGGGGCCGCCGTGCAGGAAGAGCGCCGGAATGCCTCCGCGCCGGCCCACCTCCTCGACATAGATCCAGTGGCCATCGCCCACGTCGAGCATGACGGCATCGAAGGGCCGGGGCGGGGCGGCATCGGGGCTCGTCATGTGCGGAGGGTCACAAGCGCGTGGCGGATGTTAGCCGCGAAGGCGCGGGCGCCGAAACAGCGGAAGGTGAAGGTTTCCCCGTCGTCACTGTGCACGTCCACGATGCGGGTGAGCCAGCCGAAGCGCTCTCCCACGCTCACGACCCGCGCAAGCTCCAGAGTCTTGGAGACATCTCCCTCATGCACCGCTTCGTTCAAGGCATTCGGACCGAAGCTCAGTGCGTCACGCGTCAGCGTCACCGCGCCGCCGACCCAAAGGCCACCCATCCTTCGTCGCAGCCAATCGACGGAGCTGCCCGTAAAAAGCGACATCAGCGACGGCTTTTCGGGCGCGCCGTCGCTGATGAAGAGATTCGCATATTTCCAGGCGATGACATCCGATGAGGGCCTAGTCATCGGCGGACACCCTCTAGACGTCGAGGTTGGCGACGGTGAGGGCGTTCTCCTGAATGAACTCGCGACGCGGCTCTACCACGTCACCCATCAGCTTGGAGAAGATCTCGTCCACCTCGGACACGTCGCCGATCTTGACCTGCAGCAGCGTGCGCACGTCGCGATCGAGCGTCGTCTCCCAGAGCTGCTCCGGGTTCATCTCGCCGAGACCTTTGTAGCGCTGAAGCGAGAGGCCCTTGCGGCCGGCCTCGTAGATCGCGTTGAGGAGCGATCGCGGGCCCAGAATATGCAGCGTCTCCGCCTTGCGGCGCAGCTTCGTGCCGAGTCCGTAGACCTCCGCCAGATGAGCGCGCTTCTCGTTCAGGCGGCGCGCATCGAGGGAAGCCAGCAGCGCGCGGTCGAGAGCGTGCGCCTCGGTAACGCCGCGAACCTCGCGGCGGAACAGGAAGCCGTCGTTGCCGTAGACGCCGGACCAGCCCTTCTCCGTCTCCTCCGCCACCTCATTCAAGCGCGCAGCGACCGTGTTTGCAGCGGCGCTCGCCGAATCCGACGACTGCAGGAGCACCGGATCGAAGGCGCCCGCGATGGCCGCCTGCTCGACGATGAGGCGCGAATAGCGCGAGTGTAGCTGATCGATGAGGCCGACGATGCCGCGCGCCTGATCGACGATGTCACGCAGATCCTTGCCCCCGCGCTCGGAGCCGCCCGCCACCAGCACGGTGTCCTCGAGGCCGCTGTCGATCAGATAGTCCTCGAGCGCGCGCTGGTCCTTGAGATAGGTGCCGCTCTTGCCGCGGCTCACCTTGTAGAGCGGCGGCTGGGCGATATAGACGTGGCCCTTCTCCACCAGCTCGGGCATCTGCCGATAGAAGAACGTGAGCAGCAGCGTGCGGATGTGCGCGCCGTCCACGTCGGCGTCCGTCATGACGATGATCTTGTGATACCGCAGCTTGGAAAGATCGAAGTCGTCGCGAATGCCCGTGCCGAGCGCGCCGATGATGTTGGTCACCTGCTCGGAGGAGAGCATCTTGTCGATGCGCGCGCGCTCGACGTTCAGGATCTTACCTCGGATCGGAAGAACGGCCTGATACTCGCGCTTGCGGCCCTGTTTGGCCGAGCCGCCTGCCGAGTCGCCCTCGACGATGAATAGCTCGGTATTCGACGGATCGCGGTCCTGGCATTCGGCGAGACCGCCGGGCAAGCGCAGGCCATCGAGAGCGCTCTTGCGCCGCGTCAGCTCGCGCGCCTTGCGGGCCGCTTCGCGTGCGAGGGCTGCCTCGACGATCTTGCCGACGATGGCTTTGGCTTCCTTCGGATGCTCCTCGAACCACGCCGCGAGCTCCTCGAAGACGACGCTTTCGACAACGGGTTTCACTTCGGAGGAAACCAGCTTGTCCTTGGTCTGGCTCGAGAACTTGGGATCAGGCACCTTCACGGAGAGAACGCAGGTGAGACCTTCGCGCGCGTCCTCGCCGGAGAGATCCACCTTCTCCTTCTTGGCGATGCCGCTATCGACTGCGTACTTGTTGATCACACGGGTCAACGCGCCGCGGAAGCCCGCAAGGTGCGTGCCGCCGTCGCGCTGAGGAATGTTGTTCGTGAAGCAGAGCACATTCTCGTGGTAGCTGTCGTTCCACCAGAGCGCGACCTCGACGCCGACGCGATCCTTGTCGGCGCGAACCATGATCGGCTCGGAAATAAGGGCCTGCTTGGAGCGGTCGAGGAAGCGCACGAACGCGGCCGTGCCGCCGTCGTAGAGGAATTCCTCGCGCTTCACGTCTGCATGGCGATTGTCGGTCAACACCACCTTGGCGCCGGAATTCAGGAACGCGAGCTCGCGCAAGCGGTGCTCGAGCGTGGCGTAGTCGAACTCCACCTTGGAGAACGTTTGCGGGCTCGGCAGGAAGGTGACCTCCGTGCCGCGTTTGTCCTTGGCATCGCCCACGACCTTGAGCGGCGCGACGGCGACGCCGTCACGAAACTCGATGATGTGCTCCTTGCCTTCGCGCCAGATGCGGGCCTTGAGCCAGGTCGAGAGCGCGTTGACGACGGACACGCCCACGCCGTGCAGGCCGCCCGAGACCTTGTAGGAGTTCTGATCGAACTTTCCGCCCGCATGAAGCTCGGTGAAGACGATCTCGGCCGCCGATCGCTTCGGCTCCTGGTCGTCGTCCTTTTTTATGCCGGTCGGAATGCCGCGGCCGTCGTCGCGCACGGTGCACGAGCCGTCCGGGTTGAGCGTCACCTCGCACGACTTGGCATGGCCGGCCAGAACCTCGTCGATGGCGTTGTCGACCACCTCGTAGATCATGTGGTGCAAACCCGAGCCGTCATCGGTGTCGCCGATGTACATGCCCGGGCGTTTGCGCACGGCTTCGAGGCCTTTGAGCATCTTGATGCTGTCGGCGCCGTAGTCCTCGGGCGCGGGTGATTTCTTGGCGGGCTCAGCGCTCATTCGGTCCCTGTCGCGAGATTGCTCCTGAATGACTGGAAGTCTACCATATGACAGCCGGAAACGGCGCAAAAAAGCGCGTTTCCCGGGCCTTCTCCCATACCTAAAACGATCAGAAAATCAATATGTTGCTGGCCTGCGTCGGCAAGGCCGGAACGGGGAGCGTGCAGGTCAGGCGGATTGCACCACCGTGCCCTGCTCGACGCGCCAGAACTGAGCCCTTCCCGAGAGGCTGGAAAAGGCCTGATGATCCGTACCCGTCATCCATGCCTGGGTGCCGAGGCGCAGCAATTCGTCGAACAGCGCCGCGCGGCGGTCGACGTCGAGGTGAGCCGTCACCTCGTCGAGCAAGAGCATCGGCGTCATGCCGTCGCGGCGGGCGGCGACGAGCTCGGCGTGCGCCAGGAGCAGGCCCATCAGCAGCGCCTTCTGCTCGCCAGTGGAGCAGAGCTTGGCCGCCATGGCCTTCGGGCCGTGCGAGACGGCGAGGTCGCTCCTGTGCGGACCATCAAGGGCGCGGCCCGCGCCGCGGTCCCGCTCGCGCACGTCGCGCAGCAGGCGGGCATATCCGTCCTCCACATCCACAGCCGCGCGCGATGCAAGATCCCGGTCCACGGCTCCTTCCAGGCCGACGACGCTCCAGGGAAACGGCGAGCCCGGATCTCGCTCGCGGCGGGCGTCGATCACTGACGAGAGCGCCGCCACCGCCTCGGCGCGAGCGGCCGCGATGGCAATGCCCATCTCCGCCATCATGATTTCGAGGCCGTCGAGCTGAGCGCCGCGCGTAACGCCATCCGAGAGCAAACGGTTGCGTTGGGCCATGGCCCGCTCGAAGCGGCCAGCCCGCGTGCGATGGCTCGGATCGAAGCAGAGGATGAGGCGATCGAGGAAACGGCGGCGCTCCGAGGCCGCTCCGGTGAACAGCCCATCGGTCGCGGGTGTGATCCAGACCATCTCCACATAGTCGGCGAGCGCGCCGGAGCCGGTTTTCGTCTCGCCGTCGATACGAACGAGGCGTCCGCCCGCTCGTTCGCTCTGTCCTTCGGAAGCAATCTGGCCGGTTCCGATCGTCACCGGGCCGAAGGCCGTGTGCACGCGCGCCGAGACGGACCAGCCGCCCTCACCGCCCGCGCGTCCGAGATCGGAAAACGGCGCCTGACGGAGACCCTGGCCGGGCGCCAGCAGCGAGACGGCCTCGAGCACATTGGTCTTGCCGGAACCGTTGGGCCCCGTCAGCACCAGGGGCGTCGCGGCCAATTCCAGATTGAGCGACGCGTAGTTGCGAAAGCCAGTGAGCGCGAGCCGCTCGACCCAAAGACGGGGAGTGACTTGCGTGGCGTTCGGCGTGTCCTGTTCCGTGGCCGAGGCCAAGCGTTCTGTCTCTTCGCGTTGTGCCCCGCGGTGTTCTCTCCCGCTCACCTCGTTGCATTGGAGAGCATTGCGAAACCTCGAGGCGTGTCTGGATCCCGATCTCCGCCGGGATGACGTATTTCTCGACGGCCAACTCCAAGGGAGCGGCTGGAGCGGCGTTATGGCGCCGCTTCCTGCTCGCTTCGATGTGCCCCGTGCCGCTCTCCGCCTGTCGATCCGGCGCTCAGACGCGCATGGGCATCAGAACATAGAGCGCGGTCTGATCCTCGCCGCCGCGGATCATGGTGGGCGAGCCAGGATCGGCGAGCAGGAAGCGCGCCTCCTCGCCTTCGAGCTGTCCCGCGATGTCGAGAAGATACTTGGCGTTGAAGCCGATCTCGAGCGGCGCTGCCGTATAGGTGACCGCGATCTCTTCCGTCGCGCTGCCGCCTTCGGGATTGTTGACCGAGAGCACGAGCTTGCCTTGCGAAAGGTTGAGCTTCACGGCGCGGCCGCGCTCGCTCGCGATGGTGGAGACGCGATCCACCGCGCTGATGAAATCGGCGTTCTCGACGCGCAGCTCCTTGTCGTTCCCCTGCGGGATAACGCGGCCGTAGTCGGGGAAGGTGCCGTCGATCAGCTTCGAGGTGAGCGTGACGGAGCCGATCTCGAAGCGCACCTTGGACGCGGAGACAGCGACGTTCACGGTGTCGGCGCTCTCTTCGATGAGGCGGCCGAGCTCGTGCACCGTTTTGCGCGGAATGATCACGCCCGGCATACCCTCCGCGCCCTTGGGACGCGGCAGCTCGGCCTGGGCGAGGCGATGGCCGTCGGTGGCGACGGCGCGCAGCATGGGCGTCTTTCCAGACTCGGCGATGTGGAAGAAGATGCCGTTCAGGTAGTAGCGGGTCTCCTCGGTGGAGATCGCAAAGCGCGTCTTGTCGATCAGGCGCTTCAGATCCTTGGCCGCAACCTCGAACGAATGACCGAGGTCGCCGGCATTGAGATCCGGAAAATCCTCAGGTCCGAGCGTCTGCAGCGCGAAACGGGCAGAGCCCGCGGCCAGCGTCAAACGCTCCTTCTCGGCATCGCGGCGGATGTCCACCTGGCTGCCTTCGGGGAGCTTGCGGACGATGTCGTGCAGGATGTGAGCGGGCACGGTGACGGCGCCGGGCGCGCCGACTTCGGCACGCACTTCCTCGATTACCTCGCGCTCGAGATCGGTAGCCTTGAGCTCGAGCGCCTGGCCGGAGGCCTTGAGGAGAACGTTGGAGAGAATGGGAATCGTCGTGCGGCGCTCGACGACGCTCGTCACATGCCCGAGCGCCCTCAGAAGTTCACCGCGTTCGATCACAAGCCGCATCGGTTGCCTCGACAGTTGCGAGTCCTGCCCTCGCCGGGGCCAGATCGCAGGTGGGACCAAAGGTGAGCCATCGTTCCTCCGACGGCCAGAGGGATGAAAGACTCAGCTTCGTCATGGATGAAAGAAAATGGCGTGCGACGCACAACTTGCCCCGATCATGGCCGCAATTTCAAGGGGTCGCCCCCTATTTCTTAGGGTGGTTTCACACCCGTTGGCGCGATTTTCGAGCATGGCGGAGAAAAAACTTCGGGAGCAGCATCCGAAGACGCCGCTCCCGCCCCGCTTAGACGTGGTGCCGATCTCCCTCGTAACACCACATCCGTTGCTCAAATCCCTAATCTTCCCAGCACACTACAATCAGTGGCTGAGGAGTTTCTTAAGCTCGTCGATCTCGTCGCGGAGGCCCGCATCGCCAGCGATCACGCCCTCGATCTTGCGGATCGCGTGGAGCACCGTCGTGTGATCGCGGTTGCCGAAGCGGCGGCCGATCTCGGGCAGAGAGCGGTGGGTCAACTGCTTGGCGAGATACATGCCGATCTGGCGCGGCCAGACTACGGAGCGATGACGACGCTGCGAGAGCAGATCACCCTTCGAGACGCCGAAGTGGCGCGAGATGATGCGAAGGATGTCCTCGATCTTGATGCGGCGCGGCTCGACGCCCTGGAACAGGTCGCGCACGACCGTCTCGGCGATGTCGAGCGTGATCGGAGCGCGCATGTGCTGCCAGGTGAGGTAGAGGCGGTTGACCGCGCCTTCCAGCTCGCGGCCGCTTTCCGTAAGACGGCTGGCCAGGATCTCGATGACCTCGCGCGACAGCTCGAAAGCCGGATCGATGGCGCGCTTCTCAGCCAGACGCTGCTCGAGAACACGCATGCGGAGCTCGTAATCGAATCCACCGATCTCAGCCACGAGGCCGCGCTGGAGACGCGAGCGCATGCGCTCGTTCAGCCGCTCGATCTGCGCCGGATGACGGGCAGAGGCCACGACAACCTGACGGCCGCCATCGAGCAGAGCGTTGATGATGTGGTCGAACTCCTGCTCGGTCTTCTCGCCCTGCATGAACTCGAGATCATCGATCAGGAGCATGTTGATCGAGCGGAACTTCTCCTTGAAGGAGAGCGGATCCTGGGCGCGGAGCGCTTCGACGAACTGGTAGCGGAAACGCTCGGCGGTGAGATAGAGCACCTGCGCGTTCTGGGCGCGGCGCTTCACCTCCCAGGCGATCGCCTGGAGAAGATGCGTCTTGCCGAGGCCGACCGACGAATAGAGATAGAGAGGATTGAAGGCCGGGCTGTCGGTCAGAACGGTCTCGGCAACCTGAACGGCACCGGCATGGGCCATGCGGTTCGACGTGCCGACGACGAAATTGTCGAAGGTGTGGTGGGGATCGAGCGGCGAGCCCTCGAAGCCGTCGATGCTGGTGCGACCCGCGACCGGACGGACGACCGGCATACGGACCGGCTCGAACGAACCGAGTGCACGCGGCTCGGCCACGGCCTCACGCGGCGCGGCGGCGACAGGCTCTGCCTGGGGAAGCGTGTTGCGCGCGGGATTGCTGCCCGGCTGGCGAACCGAGACTTCCACGTGCTCGGCCGTCTTGAACTCGGCCTTACAGCAGGTGAGCAACTCGTCCAGATAATGAGACTGGATCCACTTGCGGAGGAATTTGACGGGTACGGAGACCTTCACGGTCTTGCCGTCGAACTCGTCGAACTCGAGCGCGTTGAACCAGCTCGTGTAGATGTCGTCACCGAGGCGGGCGCGAAGCGTTGCGCGCACCTTGGCACCCTTACCCTCCGTACCAGTGCCCTCGACGGGCTTCTGGTCGCTGACGGCGAGCGAACCCGAAGGTCCCCGCACTGTCCGCTCGGGTGCCGAAAAAGATAGCTCCGCTTTGGAAATCGCTTGCATTTTGTACCCCGCACTTATGTTGCATCTGCCTTCCGCAAGGCAGAACTTCCACGGCGCCGCTCATTCGCCCAAACGGGCGACGCCATTCCTTCCAGACGCCTCTATCCTTGCCGCCAAGGCAGCCCGGCCGCTTTCCAACCGGAGACGTGCCCTCGTCTGTGGTCGGTATCGAGGGGTCCCTCGAAACCTTCCGCCACGTTGCGGCAGCGCGTATAGCCAGCGCCTGCCATTGCCGCTGCAGCCGATCGGCTGCGTGCCCCCGACCGGCATATGAAGAACACCTCTGTGTCCTTCGAAACGCCGGCCCCATCGAGTAGTCCGCTCAACTTTTCGACGAACCCCGGATCAATCCGGTTATCGGGAAAGGTCTGCCACTCGACAGTCACCACACGCTTGTTCAGCGTGCTGAGATCGGGAAGACCGACAAACGCCCATTCCGCTCGTGTCCGCACATCGACCAGAACAGCCTCGGCGTTATCCTTAAGATGCTCCCAAGTTTCCGCAGCGGGCACATCCTCGATTTTGCCGGTGTCGCTCAAACCCTTACCCTCGACCGCACGTCTGGCCAGCAAGAACTATTGTCCCCAACTGGCACAGTTAATGTAAACACACCCCAGTATTGCTTCAGTAAAAGAACGCCCGCATCCCGCAAAACTAGCGGGATACTCGTACTCCACTGAAATACTGAAGAATTCAGGATGACGCTACGCAACCAAACCCTGAGTCGTGGGCGGAACATTACTGGACATATCAGCCCTAGAAGTTCCGTCGCGCTGACAAGGACTCTTTTAACGGGTTGGTAACCTCTTAGCAAGCGTAGGGGCGGGTGGAGAACCGGGGTGCGAATGGCTGAACGGGCGGTGGGTGCAACGTGGAAAACTTGAGTCCTTTCCACAGGTGCAGTGGGGAAACTCGTTGAGCTGAAAGCCAATTCGACAGAGGGCGAGCGGAGCCCGAAACGAAATGCGGCGCTCGTATGTCGAGCGCCGCGGGTCTGCTTTTTTGTTTGGAGGGTAGGCGGAGGATGGGTTGCCTGAAGATCCAGGATGGCCTGTCTGCGCGGCCGTCGCCCAAAATTTCCGCCACTTAGAGGCTTTGGACGGGGAGCGCCGATTCCGCCTCCCGGCCTTCCCTGTTGCGAACACGACACACTTTGTTTGCTGATAAATATTCGCGCGAAAGAGTCGTGGGAAGATTCAGGGATCAGGCCATCGCCTTGATGCGCTGCGCGAGGCGAGAAACCTTACGGCTAGCGGTCTTGGGGTGGAAAATGCCCTTCTGCGCGGTGCGTGCGAGAGCCGGCTCGGCAGACTTTAGAGCAGCGGCGGCGGCATCCTTGTTGCCGGACGCGATCGCTTCCTCGACCTTGCGGACTTCCGTCTTCACCGCCGAACGGCGGTTCTTGTTGACCTCAGTCCGGCGCACCATCTGCCGAGCTGCCTTCTTTGCCGACTTCGTATTGGCCATAAACGCTATCCTTCTCTTCGGAGGCTCCCCGCTCTGGGGCCACACTCCATGGCTCTGGTCCCACGACCGAGTTTCGGCCCGGGCGCTGCCCGCGGTTCTAGCGCGGGCTCAAATGCATTCGCCGCCCGAAACACGCGTTCCGAGCGGATGAGTGGCAGGTCTATAGCTGTGCTGGCCGTCTGCGGTCAACGCATTTGGCCATTTTCAGGGGGATCTGCGGCGTTCAGGGGGGTTACTTTCGCTTAACCCTATCCCCGGCGGCTCAATCGCCCTTCCACTTTATCGAGCAGCCCATGGACGGGATCTGGTGGGCCGGGCCACGGCCGGTTTCGGCCACCCCCTTCATGGCCTCGAACAGCTCGCGGCGGGCGTCCGGCGGGGCGGCGTCCTTGCGGCTCGAATCCAGGCGGCCGCGGTACTGAAGCTCGAGGTCGCGGTTGAAGCCGAAGAAATCCGGCGTGCAGACCGCCCCATAGGCGCGGGCAACCTCTTGGCTTTCATCGAAAAGATAAGGGAACGGAAAGCGGAGCGCCTCCGCCACCTCCTTCATGCGCGGAAAGCTGTCCTCGGGATAAGTGGCGACGTCGTTCGACGATATGGCCACGCTCGCGATGCCGAGCCTGGCGAGGTCTGCGGCGTCCCGCACGATCCGGTCCAGGATGGCCTGAACATAGGGACAATGGTTGCAGATGAACATGACCAGCGTGCCGTTCGGCCCGCGCAGCTCCTCCAGCGTGTAGGTCTTGCCGTCGGTCGCCGGCAGGCGGAAGGCGGGCGCCTTCCAGCCGAAATCGCAGACAGGGGTCGATTCCGCCATTTTCAGATCTCCGGGATTTTGCCACATCGCGTGATCAGAAAGTGCCCGAGGGCAGCGCGATCACGGGGGCGAGACAGCTTCATGGCAGAAGCTTAGACTCCCGTCCCTCACGTGGCGAGGGGCCGAGAGGGCATGGATCAGAAGCGCGACATCAGTCCGGCGAAGCGCCCGCGCGGCGGGGGACGCCCTCACGTCTCGCTGCGCAGACGGGTCTTCGAGATCATCGAGGTGGGCCACGGCGATAGCCGCGCCAGCCGGATCTTCGATGGCGCGATCGTCGCGCTCATCCTGCTCAACATCGCAGCCTTCGTTGCCGAGACCGTGCCGTCGCTCTCGGATGCCTACGATCCCTTCTTCAACTTTTTCGAGATCCTGTCGGTCGCGATCTTCAGCCTCGAATACGGGTTGCGTCTCTGGACGGCAGTCGAAGTGCCGTTCCTCAAGCGGCTGCCACCCTGGAAGGCGCGCCTCAAGCTCGCGCTGCGCCCGGCGCTGCTGATCGATCTCGCCGCGATCCTCCCGTTCTTTCTCGGAACGCTGCTCAACGTCGACCTGCGCGTACTGCGGGCGCTGCGCCTTCTGCGTTTCTTCAAGCTGTCGCGCTATTCGCCCGCCATGCACACGTTGCTGCGCGTGATCGCCAACGAGCAGCGCGCGCTGATCGGGGCGGGGCTACTGCTCATGACGGTGGTGCTGTTCGCGTCCACCGGCATCTACTACATCGAAGGCGCAGCCCAGCCCGACAAGTTCGGCAGCGTGCCGGATTCGGCGTGGTGGGCGATCGCCACCCTCACGACGGTCGGCTATGGCGACGTGGCGCCCGTGACGCCACTCGGGCGGCTGTTCGGCTCGGTGGTGATGGTGACGGGGCTCTGCATTCTCGCGCTGCCGGTTGCGATCATCTCGGCGGGTTTCGCGCAGGAGCTCGGACGTCGCGACTTCGTCGTCACCTGGTCCTTGATGTCGCGCATTCCACTGCTGGCCGAGCTCGACGCGGGGGCGGTCGAGAAGGTGATGCCGCTGCTTCACGCCCACAACCTGCCGCCCAACGTGGAGGTTTTGGGCGAGGGGACTGCGGGTCAGGCCATGTTTTTCATCGCCTCGGGCCAGGTGGTGCTCCGGACGCCCGAGGGCGAGCGTGTCTACTCGAAGGGCGACTTCTTCGGCGTCGTGGCGATGCTGGAGCAGGAGTTCTCGCAAGGCTCGTTCGTGACGCGCTCCAAGTGCCGGCTTCTCAAGCTTCACAGCGAGGATTTTCACCGGCTGGAGGTGGTGAGCCCGGAGATCGGCGACTATCTGCGGCGCAAGGCGCAGCTGCGGCGGGAAGGCGCGACCTAAATCCGCCGTGCGGATTAGACGTCGAGGCGCGTGAAGTGCAGACCTTCGCCAGCAAACACCCGCGCACGTGCGCTCGCCTCTTCCGGATCGCCCGTCGTCAGCAGCATGAGTCCCGGAGATGCACCCTCCTCGCCCTTGTAGCGCGGATGGCGGGACAAATAGTCCTCGAGACTGTCGGCGACGATGTCGGGCTGGGAGAGAATGCGCGTCGCTGCCGGCAGATGGCGCCGGAACAGATGCTCGACAAGCGGAAAGTGGGTGCACCCCAGAATGACGCGATGGGGGGCTTCGCCACCGGCCTGCTCCATCGCGCCCGCGATACCGTCTTCGACCAAGCGCTCGAGCTCAGCCTCGTTGGCGCCCTGCTCGATCGCGCCCGCCAGCTCGGAGCACACCTGCTGGATGACGGTCACCTTCGGGCAGCGCTTCCTGATCTCCTCGGCGTAGACGTTGGAGGCGATGGTGCGCGTGGTGCCGAAGACGGCGATACGATCGGTGAGAAACTTCTGCGGATACTGGGGCGTGGTGACGGCCCAGGGCGTCTGGGTCGCGGCTTCCACCGTGGGGGCGACGATGCCGACGACGTTGTGGCCTTCGGCTTTCCAATGCGTGGCCGGCAGCCAGGTGGTCTGCAGACGGCGGGCCGCGACGGCGGTTGCCGTATTGCATCCGAGCAGGACGAGCTTGCAGCCGCGCCGGAACAGCGTCTCGACGGCGGCGCGCGTCAGCTCGATGATTTCCTCGGACGCGCGGTTGCCGTAGGGCACGTGCGCGTGGTCGGCCAGATAGACGAAGGACAGCTCGGGAAAGCGCTGGTTCAGCGCGCGCAGAACGGTCAGGCCGCCAAGCCCGGAATCGAAGACACCAATCATGGGGCCCCTTGTTTGCGCGGAAGCGCCTTTCGGGTCAACCGATTTGGCGTCCGCTCCGGAACCTGGCGCGCGACGTCAGAATGCCGAGACTACTCGGCGGCCTCGGACGGCGGACGCCCGGCAGCGCTGGCCTCCTGGTCGGCGGCCTTGAGAGCATCGAGGGTCGGCATGGCGACCGTATTGTAGCCGCAGTCGACGAAGTGCACTTCGCCCGTGACGGCGCCCGACAGGGGCGACAGCAGGTAAAGCGCGGCGCCGCCGATCTCGTCGAGCGTGGGCGTGCGGCGGAGAGGGGCGTGGTCGCGCTGATAGTTGAAGATCACGCGCGCGTCCGAGACACCGGCGCCGGCGAGCGTGCGCATGACGCCTGCCGAGAGCGCGTTGACGCGGATGCCCTGGGTGCCGAAGTCAGCCGCGAGATAGCGGACGCTGGCCTCGAGCGCGGCCTTGGCCACACCCATGACGTTGTAGGAGGGCACCCAACGCGTGGCGCCGCCGTAGCTCAAGGTGAGCAGAGATCCGCCGTTCGGCATGAGGGCCGCCGCGCGCTTAGCGATCTCGGTGAACGAGAAGCACGAGATGACCATCGTGTTCGTGAAGTTGTCGCGGGTGGTATCGGCATAACGGCCAGCCAGCTCGCGGCGATCGGAGAAGGCGAGGGCGTGGACCACGAAGTCGATCGTGCCCCACTTCTTCTTGATCTCGTCGAAGGCGGCATCGACACTGGCCAGATCTGACACATCGCAGGGAACGATGATCTCGGAGTTCACCGACTGAGCGAGCGGAATGGCACGGCGGCCGAACGCATCACCCTGATAGGTGAAGGCGAGCTTGGCTCCCTGGCCAGCCAGCACCCGCGCGATGCCCCAGGCGATCGAGCGGTCATTCGCAACACCCATGACGAGGCCGCGCTTGCCAGCCAGCAGCGGTCCAGGTTTGGCAACATCAAAATCGGCCATCGACGTCCTCGCACTCACACCAAATTTGCGGCCGATCTCAAACCAGCCGCGTCCCTTATTATAAACTCTCATGCCCAGGGCCGTCCTTAGGGGGCGAGATTGCCCCTTATGGCGCGAACCCTTGCAAGAATTCAGCCATCGTAGCGGTTAAAGATCAAAGTCGCATTTGTTCCGCCGAAACCGAAGCTATTCGACATGACACAGTTAAGCTCAGTGTTGTCGATGCGACTCCTAACAATCGGCATATCCTCAAACGCGGGATCCAGCTCCTCAATATTTGCGCTTTCACAGATGAAGCCATTGTTCATCATGAGCAGCGAGAAGATGGACTCTTGTACACCGATGGCGCCAAGAGAATGTCCCGTAAGTGACTTCGTTGCGGAAATCTTCGGGATGGTCTGGCCAGCGAAGACCTCGCGGATGGCCTCGATTTCCTTCTGATCGCCGACAGGCGTCGCCGTCGCATGCGGATTGATGTAATCGACCGCGTGCTTCAGGCCCTTGCCGTCCAGCCCCTTCATGGCGAGACGCATGCAGCGGGCCGCGCCTTCTCCGGAGGGCGCCACCATGTCGTGGCCATCCGAGGTCGCGCCGTAGCCCACCACCTCACCGTAGATCTTGGCGCCGCGAGCCTTGGCGCGCTCCAGCTCCTCGAGAACGAGGACGCCTGCGCCGCCCGCGATCACGAAGCCATCGCGATTCTTGTCATAGGCGCGGCTCGCCGTTGCGGGCGTGTCGTTGTAACGAGACGACATCGCGCCCATGGCGTCGAAGAGGACGGAGAGCGTCCAGTCCAGCTCCTCGCATCCTCCGGCGAAAATGACGTCCTGCTTGCCCCACTGAATCAGCTCCGCCGCATTGCCGATGCAATGAGCAGACGTGGCGCAGGCCGAGGAGATCGAATAGTTGACACCCTTGATCTGGAAGCTGGTGGCAAGCGCGGCGGACGGGCCGGAGCACATGGCTTTCGGAACCTCGAACGGCCCCACCTTCTTGGGATCTTTCTGGCGGGTGGTGTCCGCGGCCCAGACGATGGCACGGGTGGACGGGCCGCCAGAGCCCATGATGATGCCGGTACGCTCGTTCACGACCTCGCCGGGCTCGAGGCCCGAGTCGCGGATCGCCTGATCCATAGCAATGTAGTTCCAGCCCACGCCGGCTTCCATGAAGCGTTTCGGCTTGCGCGGAACCTGAGATTCCCAATCGAGCTTGGGCTCCCCGTGCACCTGGCACCGGAATCCGAGCTCGGCATACTTATCCGCCCGAACGATGCCCGATTTGCCTTCTCTCAGCGAGGCGAGCACCTCTTGAGTCGTGTTCCCGATCGAGGACACGATGCCCATGCCGGTGACGACCACTCGTCTCATCGACAAAACCCCTTCCTCGCCGCCCCAATGCAAGCCCCCGCCATCCAGCTCAAGGGCTCATCCGGCGGCCGGTGCTTCACCCGCCTCGAACAGGCCGACGCGCAGGTCGGTCGCTGTGTAAATGACTTGACCATCAGCCTTAAGGGTCCCGTCCGCAATCGCCAGCTTCAGGCGCCGCAGAATGACCCGCTTCAGATCCACTACGTACTCGACCTTCTTGACCGAAGGGAGAACCATGCCGGTGAACTTCACCTCGCCCACGCCGAGCGCCCGGCCACGTCCCGGGGCGCCCAGCCAGCCGAGGAAAAAGCCGGTCAGCTGCCAGAGGGCGTCCAGCCCGAGGCAACCCGGCATCACCGGATCCCCCATGAAGTGGCACTTGAAGAACCAATCCAGCCGCTCGTTGCCCTCGACGGCAAGCTCCGCAACCACTTGGCCTTTATCATGGGCCCCCTGGCTGTCGGAGATATGGGCGATGCGGTCGAACATCAACATGGGTGGCAGAGGCAATTGTGCATTGCCCGGCCCGAACAACTCGCCGCGCCCGCACGCCAGCAAATCCTCGAAGTCATAGCTTGAACGGCGCTCGGCCATCGATCCGCTTCGTCCCTCTGTGACAAACATTTGACGTGCACAACTCCAGCAACGCCAGTCTTTGGCGGAAACGCCTCTGCGCCCGCTTTAAGCCGCGTTGTCCTAGCACATCCGACTGACGTTCAAACGGTAATCAGAGGCACCGTCAAGGGAGCGCATGGAAAAGGTGACGTATTGTCCAGAGGTGCGCGTGAGGCGGGTCAGACGCGCTGGACGCATCCCCTCCCGGATTTGCGCGAAAAATCCCCCCTAAAACAGGGTGTTGGGGCCCGGTTGCAGTCCCTTCGCACTGCTTCTATACTGACGTGGTTTGCAAAATCTGGCCTCGGGCGTGGCCATGCCTCCACTAGCGGGGCTGGTTGCTGATCTATTGAGTCGACCCGTTCATGAACGAAGACGTCTCAGACGACCTGACTAACGCGATGAGCGAAGACGGCACGGCCGAAGCCGGCTTGCCGCCCGTGCACTCGGCGATCGCCGAACGGCTGCGCAAAGCGGGCCTGCGTCCGACGCGCCAACGCGTGGCGCTCGGCGCGCTTCTGTTCGCAGGCGAGGATCGCCACGTGTCCGCCGAGATTCTGCATGCAGAGGCGCTGACCAGCGGCGAGCAGGTCTCGCTCGCGACCGTCTACAACACGCTGCATCAGTTCACGGGCGCCGGCCTTCTACGCGAGCTCGCGATCGACGGCGGCAAGGCCTACTTCGACACCAACACCTCGAACCATAATCACTTCTTCATCGAGGAGCAGGGCAAGCTGATGGACATCCCGGGCGATTCGATCCGGGTGGACGGCCTGCCTGAGCCGCCGGCCGGCATGCGCGTGAGCCATATCGACGTGGTCGTCAGGCTGGTTCCCAAGACCTGATACGGGCGAAAAACACGCAACCGAGAAGGCGCATGCGGTCCCCCGTGATGCGCCTTTGTTATTTCACGACCTCGTTCTCGTAGACGCCCCAGAGCTGCTTCTGGAGCATGTATCCCCGGAACTGGTCGATGGTGACGCGGCACCAGCGGCCGTCGCAAGAATGGACATTGGCGATCACGCCCGCTTCGACGTTGACGACGGGGCGGGAGCTTTCGCTGTCGCTGTACCTCACCGCGATCTGCGGGGCAGGCTTGCCGGCTTTCACATCCCAAGGCGTGACCAGGGCCGTGCGCCGGCCCGACAACAGGGATTGGACGACCCAGCCGGTCGCACCCTCGGCGTCCCGCACCTGGCGCCAGCCCTCGAACTCGCTCACCACCTCGACAGGCAGCCCGGCCCGGCGGAACACCCAGGAGGTCGGATAGTCCGTGCCCGGCCCCGCACGCAGATTAACGCGATCCGCCTTGAGGCTCACGAAACGGGGGAGGGGCAATCCGCTTTCGGAGGAACGGGCCGGGGCAACCGCCGCAGGCCCCTGGGGGGCGGCCGCGCCACCGGCCATCGCGGCCCCTGCCGAGGCCGCAAACACCGCAAACACCGCGCAAAACGTGCGGCCTCCGCATCTCATTCGCATCTCCCGCTCCCGCACATGGGCCGCGCGTCGTGGCCTCTACATCCATCCAGCGACTGGCATCCAGCGCCTGGTCTGCCCGTGACGCCTTCGGCAGATCCTCCCCGGGCCTCGACCCCGACCAGGAGCGCCCTGCCGGGCCTCAGACAATCCATCACTTTGTCACGGGCATGACCTTCTGTTAGACACTCCCTGATCTTAGAGCAGGTTCACGTCGTCTCGACCCGAATGCCGCGCGAGCATGCTCCAAATCACACTAGAGACTGATTTACGTTCTCGGCGCGAGCAAGATTGCTCGCTTCTCGCGCGATCAGGCTCTAAGTCACTGTTAAAGGGTCTGCGTTCAGGATCCGGGCGCGCGGCAACGCGGGCCTCACCTGAATCGAACAGGCTGACTTTCGTAGTGTCGCATTTTCTACGACGAACCGATCCACTTCGTCGGAAAGTGCTCTAGGCCGCCGGTGGAAGACAAATGCCCAATCCTCAGAAGAAGCCAGTCGTCATCGTCACGCGCAAGCTGCCCGATGTGGTCGAGACGCGGATGCGCGAGCTGTTCGACGCCCGTCTCAATGCAGACGACAAGCCCATGACGCAGGCGCAACTGGCGGAGGCCGCGAAGGTTGCCGACGTGCTGGTGCCCACCGTCACCGATCGCATCGATCGCGCCGTCATCTCGCAGGCAGGGCCGCAGTTGCGCCTGATCGCAAACTTCGGCACCGGCGTCGACAACATCGACCTCGACACCGCGCGCAACCGGGCGATCACCGTCACCAACACGCCCGGCGTGCTGACCGAGGATACCGCCGACATGACGATGGCGCTGATCCTCGCCGTGCCGCGGCGGCTGCCGGAAGGCGCAGCCTACCTCAAGGATCCGAAGACCCGCTGGGCGGGCTGGTCGCCGACGTGGATGCTCGGCAACCGCATTTTCGGAAAGCGTCTCGGCATCGTCGGCATGGGCCGCATCGGACAGGCCGTGGCCCAGCGCGCGAAGGCGTTCGGCTTGCAGATCCATTATCACAACCGCAAGCGCGTCTCGCAGGCGATCGAGCAGGAGCTGGAGGCTACCTACTGGGAAAGCCTCGACCAGATGCTGAGCCGCATGGACATCGTCTCCATAAACTGCCCGCACACGCCTGCGACCTATCATCTGCTTTCGGCCCGGCGGCTCAAGCTGCTGAAGCCGACCGCCTACATCGTCAACACGGCGCGCGGCGAGGTGATCGACGAGAACGAGCTCGCGCGCATGATCGAAGCGGGCTCCATCGCGGGCGCGGGGCTCGACGTCTACGAGCACGAGCCTGCGATCAACCCCAAGCTGCTCGCCTCCGAGCGCGTGGTGGCGCTTCCGCACATGAGCTCTGCGACCATCGAAGGGCGCATCGACATGGGCGAGAAGGTGATCATCAACATCAAGGCGTTCCTCGACGGGCACGCCCCGCCGGACAAAGTTCATCCCGCGATGTTCTAAGCGAACGGCCTCTCAGGAGGCCGTTCTGCTTTCTGGCGGCAGTGACAGGCGCGGCTGGCCGTCACGCGAGAAAGTGCGCGGCGGTGGCGACGTAGAAGGCGACCGTCGCCAGATAGCCGGCGATGAGCCAGTTTCGGCCCGCATCCGAAATGGGCCCGATGGGACGCACCCGCTTCGAGGATGCGAGCAGCACCGGCGCGGTCAGTACCAGCAGCGCCGTCAGCACGTACCATTCGAGATAGACGGACACGCCTATCCCCACCATCAGCGCCAGCATGTTGATGATCGTCTTGAATTCTGGATCGGAGCTCGACAGCGCGGAATCGAGCACATGGCCGCCATCGAGCGGCAAAACGGGCGCGAGATTGATGCCATTCAGGATCGCGCTCAGGAATGCGAGCTGGGCGAATACCTCGTCTCCGGTCAGATAGGCGCCCGCCGCGAACGCCGCAGTCGTCACGAGGCTGAAGCCCGGCCCCATGAGCGCTACGAACCCGCGCTCCGCCTCGTTGCGGTGGGGCTCCGCGGATACCGCGACGCCGCCGAAGAAGGGAATGAAGAAAACGCCTTTCACCGGGAGACCGACCCATCGCATGGCGAGGGCGTGGCCGGCCTCGTGAATGATCAGGAGCGCGAGCAGGAGGGCTGCGAATTTCCAGTCGAACAGATAGATGAAGCTCGCGTAGGTGAGAATGCCGGTGACAGCGGCGGCTCGGAGCTTGCTGCCGGATGTCACGAGGCCCGCCGTGCCGGCCTGGGCTTCGCAATAGTCGCGGAGGCGGCGCGCGTTGAACCTCGCGCCCAGCGGAATGAGCACGCGGCTGAGAAAACTGCCGTGTGTCAACTCGTGCACGGTCGTCATCAATGTCTTTCCGGCGCGCTCCACTAAGGTGCAGGCGACGAAGTGATCGCGGCCCGGAGCCACGCTCGGATCGCTCCCTTCCGGCAGGATCTCGATCAGGAGGCCCTCGAGCGGACGGCTTTCAACCTCGCGGTAGGCCATCGGGACCACGCGGTCTCCGAAGCTCGCCGTGCCTTCGTAGATGTTGGTCGTGCCGGGGCGCAGGGCTGTCGCGATCTCGATGCGGGGCGGGCCCTCGAATACGATTTTCCGGGCCGACGCGGCGCTCCAGACGATATCGATAGGCGCGTTGATCTCGACGGAGGTGGCATAGCGCTGGCGGCGGCGCCCGAACACGGCGTCGCGCGTGGCCCGTATGAGGCACAACAGGATCTGCGCAAGATCGGCGATTATCGTCATGAATCTGGCTCGCGGAAACTCAAGCTCGCAGGCACGCGTGGATCGCCCGCGTCCCTTGAAACACTGTCTCAAGGCATGACCCAGGACCTTCGCTCAATCAGTTTCGGCGGGAACACCTTCGGGCGAAATCCGATGCACGGAGAGATCGAAGATTGCGGGCTCGAGGCCCGTCAGCGGATTTTCGGGATCCCAACCGACGCGAACCGTCTCGAAGCGCGGCTCCTTGGCATCATAGAGCAGGATGCGGCCGGCCAAGCTATCGCCGACGCCGGTGATCTCCTTGATCACCTCCGTCGCCTGAAGCGTGCCGACGACGCCGACGACCGATCCGAGCACGCCCGCCTCCGAGCAGCTCGGCACGGTGCCTGGCGGAGGTGCCTCCGGGAACAGGCAGCGGTAGCTCGGATAGAGTGTGCCGTCCGCCGTCCGCGCGAACGGCTTCAGCGTCGTCAGATAACCGTCGAAGGGGCCGACTGCGGCGTGCACCAGCGTGCGGCCCGCGAAGAAGCACGCGTCCGACACGAGATAGCGGGTCGCGAAGTTGTCCGATCCATCGGCAACGATATCGAAGCGGGAGATGATATCGGCGGCATTGGCGGCATCGAGACGGACATCGAACGTCTCGACCGCCACATGGGGATTGAGATGCGCGATGGTCTCACGCGCACTTTCGACCTTGTCCATGCCGATCGAGGCCGTCGTATGGATCACCTGACGCTGGAGATTGTCGAGTGAGACGGTGTCGTCGTCGATGATGCCGAGCGTTCCCACGCCTGCCGCGGCCAGATAGAGCAGGAGAGGGCTTCCGAGCCCGCCTGCGCCGACGACGAGCACGCGCGCAGCCTTGAGCTTGGCCTGCCCCTGTCCGCCAACGTCATGGAGAAGAAGGTGCCGCTTGTAGCGCTGGATTTCCTCTGGCGTGAGCGCCATGCCGTCTTTCTTTCTCGCCTGTGAAGCCGAAAGGTATTCTACACCATCGGGACGGCGAGACACCCCTTTGAACGCAATGGCCTTCGGACGCGAGCCTTCGGCGGCTAGGGCAATCAGCCCCCGGGGTCTGCGCCAGAAACCTTGGTCTGGGCGGCTTTGCCGGGCTCGGCCGGGCTGATGCTGGGCGTGGCCCATGGCCCCTGAACCTTGAAGGTTCCAGTGGGGTCGGCCGCGGTCGCGGCGGCCGGCTTCTTTGCGACCGAGATCAGGAGATCGAGCGCACTCTTGTCGACGTCGATGGTTCCGGTGACGCTGACGGCGCGGCCTTCGGCGACCGCCTTCACGGAGTCGGCGGTCAGAACCCCATTGAGCGCGGTGAAATGGGCCGAGAACTGGTTCACCGTCGTTCCTGCGCCTGCAGGACCCCATCCGCCAGATGCCGAGGTGGCGGAGGCGGCACGAGGAAGACCGTCAAGATCGATGCCGACGCGTCCGCCCTCTCCGATCTCTAGAGAAAGCGTGCCCGCGAGTGATTGAAGAATGGCAGCCTGGCTTGCACCGTGGGCGTTGAGATCGACGATAATGTCGCCCGACCCGTCGAGTGCCGCCGGGCCGAGACGGGCATTGGAAATCGTTTCGAGATCGATGTCGTCGAGATCCGCGCGAAGGGTGTAGAGCGGATCGTCTCCGGTCATATCGACCGTGAACTGGCCCTCACCGGTTCCACCCTGCTCCAACTCCAGCTCCGCGATCTCGCCATAGAGCTTGCCGCCCTTCACCGAGAGGCTCGCCGCGCACCGCCCGAGGCGATCGGAGCCGCTCATGACGTTGCCGGCTGAGATGCGGATGTCGGCGTCGATCTCCTTCAACAACGAGGGAGACGCGAGGCCCGGAATCTTGAGGCTCCCAAGCCAATCGGAGACGAGAGCCAGCGCATATGGCCGGGAGGGCGCAACATAGGGCGCAATATCAAAGGTGGGGAAGGCGAGGGTGCCTTCGATCGATGGGCGCTCCGGCCTGAAAGCGGCTACGAGGGCACCTGTCGCGGCGTTACCGTCGAGCGAGAACTGGGCGTTTTCGAAAGAGACCGCGCGATCGTCCAGCTTGAGCTGCCCCTTGGCGGAGAACGGACCTAGTCCAGGGCCGGTGGCCGGCCAGGAGATGCCGAGCCATCGGCCGGCGCCGCGGAGATCCGAGAACGAAAGCTCGGCGTTCTGCGCCGTGATCTGGCCCCGATCGCCCGGCGCGGCGCGGCCGTTGAACGAGGCCGCAATATACTTACCCTTGAGTTTCGCGCGGACGGTGATCGCGGCGTCGGGCTTGCTCGGCGGGGCGGTGAAGGCGAGATCGATCTCGATCGGCTCTCCGCGATAGTCGAAACGGCCGTTGACGTTCACCAGGCCGTGGCGGTCCGTGGAGATTTCGGTGTTCACCCGCGAAAGTGTCTCGGTGGTGCCTTGCACCGTCTTGATCACGATCGAAGCGTCAATCAACGCAAGGCTGCGGAATTTGAAGCTCGACAGCGCGGAGACGATCGATCCCAGGACCTCGGGTGCCACGGCGCCAGCCGCGGCAGGAGCATCTGCCGGTTGAGCGGATGCGGCTGTTCTATCGATCACCAGCTTGGCGCCATCCAGCACGATGTCCGCGCCGCCGCCTTGCACGAGCGTGCGCAAAACCGCTGCGACCCTGGTCTCTCCGGCCGCGGGTCCCACGAGCGCGACAGTCCCCTCTTCGAGCGTAATGGACGGAGAGGCTGACAGCGAGATCGGTGTGGTGATCTTGACGGTTTCGCCGGATGCAGCGCGGACGATGGTGCCCGGTATCGGCTCGCCACGACGTGCGCCGACAAGGACGGGCACGACGAGCGCTGCACCAATCGCGGCGAGCAACACGACGGTAACGAATAGCGGGCGACGCTTGTCAGCTTTGCCGGTCATAAGGCCGCTGTCCCGCACAGGAGTTCTACAGATCGAGAGATGATCGGAGCCCGCCGACCAAGTCTCGAGCCGATCGGGCATCTCTACTTACCTGAAGGCGACACGCGTGCGCAATACATCATGAGAGCCTAAATCGGCGCCATATGTGCAGAAAAATTCATATCTTCAGATGCATAGCCCCTTACTCCCAAAAAACTAGATATTCAGACTAGTGAACATTTTCAGAACACGACGGACGCCACATTTTCGCGACGTGTCAATCACGCAAAATTCTACAGGCTCCACGCGTTTCCACGCATGACTTCAATCAACGTTTGAATCACTAAAACCGCGGTTTCTGTGTGGGCGAGCGTCATGTGCCTGACGCTCCTTGACGAACACAATCTCGCCTCGAACATGACGATGCGGCTTTCCGGCGGACCAGTTCGCACGGTTCGTACACGGCCCCTTGGCGCAATGTCCGAAGGCCGCCCGCCGGGCGTCTCCGTCGCGCCAGGGCAGGTCGTGCGCGTGCGCTGCTGTGGTGATGCCCACGATCAAGGCGGCCAGCGCCACAATTCTCATCAAAGTTCGCATAACTCACCTTCTCCGTTTGTGCTGCCGTTGATTTTCATGTCTGGGTGGGCCACGCGTCGCCGTGCACCATGCGGATGGTGACCATCCGGCTCGAGCGCGTGAATTCGATGGTGGCCATGACGGGCGGCTGGCGCGACCGCTCGATCCAAAAGCGATCGACGTGGCGGTCCGGCCAGTCACGCTCGTCGTGGATCGCGGAGGCGAACGTGGCCTGGAATGCCGCCTTCACGTCCCGGTGCTGCGCGTCGCCTTCGAGCTGGGCGGTGAGCGAGCACACGTAGCCGTTGCGCGGCGCGCGAAACTCCGACTGGATGAGCGCGATGGCGCCGAGGCCCGACGAGAACGTCCAGCCGCCGACAAGCTTGGTGAAGTCATTCCGGTGGCGAGACAGTTCGCCATCAGCGACGGAGCGGCCACGGAACTGCTCGGCCCATTTCTGCAAATGACCGGGCGCGGCGCCATGGGCGAAGCATCCGTCCTTGGCGAACTGCATCAGCAGCGAGACCGGGCTGTTCTCGGCGATCTCGTGCTTGTCCAGCCCCGTCTGCCAAAGCATTGGCGCATGAGCCTGCGACGGCGCGTGGCGCGGCATGGCAGAAACACTGCCTTCGATCCCGACAACGGCCGCCACCACGGCGATGCCTGCTCCCAACAATCCGATCATGCACGTTTTCCTTCTCGAGCCTCGCGCCGGGGGACCGTGGTGCGCACGGCCCTCCGGTCTCGCCTCTCAATCGATCTTGAAACGGATCTGCTCGGTCTCATGGCCCGGCATGGTGAGGTTCACGACGACGGTCGTGCCCTTTCCGGCATCGAAGCCACCGGTGCCTTTGAGGCCGTTCTCGCCGGATGGCGCGAGGGTGACGACCTCGGTCTTTCCGCCCGCCAATACAGTGGCGGACGCCTTGGCGCCGCTGACGTCCTCGACCTTGCCGTCCTCGTGCCTGACGAAAAGCTCGAGGGTGTTGCCCTTTGCTACGAGCTCCAAGTGGTGATGTCCGTTGTGGACGAGGATGCCGCCATGCTTGGCCTCGTGGTCGTGGGCAACCTCGTCCGCCAAGGCGAGAGACGATCCGAGTGCGAGGACCGCAAGGCCAAGGAAAAGCTTCTTCATGATGGTGTGCTCCTTGTTTTGAAGACCGTGATCAAAAGGCTTCGGCGTGAACTGTCTGATCCTGCTCGTCGAGCAGCCGCTCGAGCGGCTTGCGCCCGAACATCAGGAACAGGACCGGGGTGAGGAAGGCGTCGAGGAGAGTGGCCGTGACGAGGCCGCCGAAAATGGTGATCGCCACGGGATGGAGGATTTCCTTTCCGGGCTCGTCCGCACCGATCATGAGGGGCACGAGCGCGATGCCTGCGGCGAGGGCGGTCATCAGCACGGGCGTCAACCGCTCCAGCGTTCCGCGCACGACCATCTCGCGGCCGAAGCGCTCGCCTTCGAACAGAACCAGATTGATGTAGTGGCTGATCTTCAGGATGCCGTTGCGCGTGGCGATGCCGGTCAGGGTGATGAACCCGATGGCGCTCGCAACCGAGAATGGCTGCCCCGCCAACCATAACGCCGCTACGCTTCCGATGAGTGCGAGCGGAACGTTGCCCATGATGATCAACGCGAGCGCCGTCGAGCGGTAGCGCGTGTAGAGCACGACGAAGATGAGGGCGAGCGAGACGAGCGACAGCAGCGCGATGAGGCGGGAGGCTTCCTCCTCCGCCTGGAATTGCCCTTCGAGATTGGTGAAGTAGCCTTGCGGAAGCGGCGCATCCGCCAGCTCCGCGCGGACAGCGGCCACGATGCGGGCCATGTCCGAGCCGTCAGTGTTGGCGAGAACCGCGATGCGGCGCCGGCCGTTCTCCCGCAGGATCTGGTTGGGGCCGTCGGTCTCGATGACTTCGGCAACGCTGGACAGCGGAATGCGGCCGGCCGGGCTCTCGATCAGCATATCGCCGAGCGCGCGGGTCGTGCGATCCTCATCGGAGAGCCGCAGCACGACATCAAAGCGTCTCTGGCGATCGATGATCTCGGAAACGACGCGCCCATTGGACAGCGTCTCCAAAGACTGCGTGATGGTGCTGGGATTGAGGCCGTAGCGCTTGGCCTTCTCGTAATCGATGCGGACCTGAAGCTCCGGAATGCGAACCTGCTTCTCGGTTTGCAAATCCACGATGCCCGGGATGCTGCGGAGGCGCGTTTCGAGGCCCGCGGCGAGACTTCTCAGGGTGTCGTAGTCGTCGCCATAGATCTTGAGCGCGATCTGCGCCCGCACACCCGACAGCATGTGGTCGAGGCGGTGCGCGATTGGCTGCCCGACGGTGATGGACGCCGGCAACACCGTGAGGCGTGCGCGGATGTCCGCGAGCACGGTTTCGCGGCTGCGATCGGATCGTTTGAGGTCGACGTCGAGCTCGCTCGTGTGGACGCCTTCGGCGTGCTCGTCGAGCTCAGCGCGTCCGGTCCTGCGGCCCACAGAGTGAACCTCCGGCACCTCCGCCACGATCTTCTCGGCGAGCCGCCCGATGCGATCGGATTCGGCGAGGCTGACGCCAGGCTGGAGCGTCACGCTGACAAGCACGGTTCCTTCGTTGAAAGACGGGAGGAACGCGCGCGGCAGATAGGCTGCGGCCACGAGCGCGGCCGCAACAGCAATGACCGGCATGCCGACGACAAAAGTGGGACGTTCGAAACACCACACAAGGCCGCGCCGCTGGCACCGCTTCAACACGCGAACGAGCCCGCTCTCGTGCTCCGACAAGTGCTTCATGCGCGGAAGAAGCCAATAGGCGAGGACAGGCGTCACCGTCATGGACACCAGAAGGCTCGCCAGGATCGAGACGATGAAGGCGATGCCGAGCGGCGCGAAGAGACGCCCCTCGATGCCCGACAACGCGAACAGCGGGATGAACACCAGCACGATGATCGCGGTGGCGTAGAGAATGCCTGTGCGGACCTCGATCGAGGCCGCGGCGACCACTTCCGCGATGGAGCGCCGGTCGCGTCCGCCCGCTGCACGGTGGAGACCGAGACGGCGGTAGATGTTCTCGACGTCCACAACGGCGTCGTCGACGAGTGCGCCGATGGCGATGGCCAGACCGCCGAGCGTCATGGTGTTGATGGAAAGCCCCATCGCCTGAAACACGATGACGCTGGTGAGCACCGAGAGCGGGATCGCGAGCAGCGAGATGAGCGTGGTCTGCCAATTGAGGAGGAACGCGAACAGCACGACGGCAACCACGACAAGGGCCTCGACCAGCACCTTCTTCACGTTGGCGATGGAAGATTCGATGAAGGTGGCCTGACGGAACTGGATATCGGTGACGCGCACGCCTTCCGGCATCACGCGCTGCAACTCGGGCAGAACGCGCTCGATCTCCCGCGTGATCGTCACGGTATCGGCATTGGGCTGCTTCTGAATCGCGAGAATGACGGCAGGCTTCGCGTTGAACCCGGCATCTCCGCGTTTGGTCCGCGCGGCGAAATCCACGCTCGCGACCTGGCTCAAGGTCACGGCCTGCCCGGATCGATAGGTAACGACGAGATTGCGCAGATCCTCGATGCGGGTGGAGCGGCCAATGTTGCGAATGAGGTACTCGCGCGTCTTCTGATCGACGAAGCCTCCGCCGGTGTTGGCGCCGAACGACTTGATGGCGTCCTCGATGGCATCGAAACCGATGTCGAGTCCGGCCATGCGCCTGGGATCGGGAATGATGCGGTACTGGCGCACCTGCCCGCCGATTGGAATGACCTGGGACACTCCCGACACGGTGAGAAGCTGCGGGCGCAGCGTAAAATCGGCAAGCTCGCGCAGCGTCATGGGATCGGCCGTCTCGCTCGACATGGCGATCAGCATGATCTCGCCCATCACGGAGGAGATCGGCCCCATCTGCGCGCCTATGCCCGGCGGAAGCTGCTCGCGAACGAGTTGCAACCGCTCCGCAACCTGCTGGCGGGCGCGATAGATCTCGGTGGACCAATCGAACTCGACGTAGACGATGGAGAGGCCGACGCCGGAGACAGAGCGGACGCGGGTGACGCCCGGCATACCGTTCATGGCAGTCTCGATGGGGAAGGTCACGAGTTGCTCGACCTCTTCCGGGGCGAGGCCTTCCGCTTCCGCCATGAGCGTGACGGTCGGCCTGTTGAGATCCGGAAACACGTCCACCGGCAGACGCGACAGCGTGACGAGGCCATAGATGCTCATCGCAACGGCGGCGACGAGGACGAGAATGCGGTTAGCGAGGCTTCCGCGAACGATTGCGTTGAACATTCACGCCCCCACTATCGGATCTGATTGATCAGCTCGGCGCCCTGGACGACGACACGGTCGCCTTTGGCCAAGCCGTCAGTGACCAGGACGCTGCCTCCATCGAGCGGAGACGTGCGCACCGCACGCGGCTCGAAGGTTTCCGGCGCCATCTTGATCCACACCTGCGGGAGACCGTTCGTGGAACGCACGACCGCGCCATCCGGCACGATGATGCCTTCGACGGGTGTGCCCTTCTGAACCAGCACCCTCACGGTGGCTCCGATCGCGAGAGACGCGTGCGGATCCTCAACACGAAACAACATGGGCAGCGACTGCTGGCGCAGCGTCGGCGCGCGGCCGATGTAGGTGAGGGGGATGGTGTGACCTTGCCCATCGATGGCAGTCGCGGACGAGACGGCGCCGTCGTCCGCACCCATCATGCCGATCGCCTCGATCCACAGACGCTTGGGGTCGACGATCTCGAACAGTGTGTCGCGTGCGCCGACGACCTGGCCCGCGCGCACGTTGGCAACGGAGATGATGCCGGAGACCGGCGCCTTGAGCTCCAGCCGCTCGGCCGCCTTCGGTTCCAGAACGCGCTTCTGCTCGCGCAGCGACTCGATCTCGGTCTTTGTGTCGTCGATCTCACGCTGGGGGATGTAGTCGCCGGAAATGCGGGTGAGGCGCGCGAGCTTCTGTTCGGCGATCCGCAGCTTACCTTCGACCTCGGCGGTGAGCTGTTGCAGCGATCCGCGGTCGAAGACCGGCATGGCGGGCGCGAGCAGCGCGAGCACGTCGCCTGCGGCCACCTTCTCGCCGACGAACGAGATGCCGCCACCGGCCAGCTCAATCTGCCCCTCCATCGGAGCCTGCACGCGCCCTTCGTAGGCGGGATCGACGATGACGGTGCCGACAAGCTCGCTTCCCGGCTGGGCCTTGTCGGTTGCAGCCGGGGCCGTTCTTACCTTGAGAAGACGTTGCGTGGGCTTCGGCAGAAAGACCTCGCCCGTTGGAAGCTTGCCGGGGGTATTTCCGGCCGCCTGCACTGGCGCACCGTCTCCGCCGTGATCGTGACCTTCGTGCGCCCAGCCGCGCGAGGGCACGGAGGCGGCAAGTACAAGTGCCACAAGCACGATCTCGGCGGCCTGGCGCAAATGCCTCGCCAGCGGGGCTTCGGGAGTTGCAGACTCGGGAGTTGCGGCGACGCGCGGCGTATCATCGGGCGGAAGGCGTAGCGGGCGGAAGGCAAATGCGAGGAAGAAGCCGCCGAGGCCGATCGCAACGGCGAACATCCATAACTCCGGCCGCTGCAGTACGCTGCTCCAGGGGAACGGCTGGGCTGGCGGCTCCACGGCGGCATCCGCCACCACGAGACGGCCCGCGAGCAGATCGGCAATCCCTTCAGCCATCACCGTGAAAGTGAGCGCCTTCGCGCCGGGCTCGTGAAGCCAATCGGCTTCGATCTCGTAGACTCCGTCGCCCAGCGCCTTCGCTTTCGCCGACGGAATGCCCTCTCCGTTCAGCTCGATCGTGGCGCCATCCACGGGCTCGTTGGTCGCGATGCGGTCGAGATAGATCGTGAGCGTGTGGTCTTTCGCGACGGCCACCAGCTCGACATCGGAGCCTTCGCTCACGAGCCGAGGAATAGCGGCTGCGGAGGGCGCCTCCGCGCCTTGTCCTCCGTCTCCGTGGTCGTGGCCGGGACCGGCAAACGCGGAGCCGGCAAGAATGAGAACGGAAAAAAGCAGAGCGGCTAGACGAGTCATGCTTCGAGCCTCGAGGACTTGAGGAACGTCGAGCATGCCCGCACCTTGCTGGGGGGTTACGCGCCGGGCGCGGGCATGCTCTTCGCTCAGATCACGGAGCCGGATCCGCGCTCTTTGCGTGCGTGGAGACACGCGCAAGCGACGGTCAGACTCCCGAGCGAACTCGACGGGTGCAGGATCGGAGTTTCGATCTGCGCGGACCCGAAATACGGGCTTCCAGCCACAGAGAAACTACGGAAACGGCGCCAATCGGCTGCTGGTCACGAAGCCTCGTAATCCGCAAAGCTGCGGATCAGGAGGCCGGATCAGGCCGTGGCGCGGGGTGGGCGGAAAAGGGGATAGGAGTGTTGTCCGAGCGGCAGGTATGCGCCAGTGTCGAACTTAAGGACGCGGGACTGAAGGCTGAGCTTCAGGCCGCATTCGCCGGTAGGCACGGCCAACGACCCGCAGCAGCTCGCATGAACGTGCGTGCAGACGTGGTTGACGTGCGAAGGCTCATCACAATCCGCGTCCGTGCAGGATTGGGCGTGGCCGTCGTGAGCATGAAGATCCTGACCACCCAGGTCATGGCCATGATGCTGCATGGCCAGCGTGTCGTGAGCGCTTATGGCGAAAGCCGATTTGCTCACCAAATAGCCGTTAAGGCTGCTGGCGAAAACGGCCACAGCAACCATGACAATTCGCAGGAACTGGCGCGTCATACGGCTCATAACCTTAGGAAAGCCGGAAGATTCGAGATCGGTCAAGCCCAAACCTGGCACGTCTTCGTCGCATACGGGCTCGCGTGATCTCAACTCAACATCGCGATCATGGCCGGGCTCACAATCGTCGGCGACAACTGTGACCGAAACGAGATCGGCGTGGAGACTAGGCTTACGGCGCCACCAGTCGAGTGACGTTTGCCTGACGAAGCCCCTATTCGCCGCTCAGAATTTCGCGTGTGATCTCCCGGAGCACCGGAAGCGGGTGATGGCTGAGAGCTTCGACCACCTCAAGACGATAGGGCTCCGGCGCGTGTGCGTAAGACGTTCGCAACCAGCGGAGCCCGTCTTCAGTCCGGCCGGCCGTGACCAAATGGCATCCATAGTGAAACTGGCCCCGCACACAGCCGCCTTCAGCGGCCCACCTGAACCAGAGCGCCGCTGAGCGCGCCTTCTTCGCAGCGTCGCCCTGGCTCGCCTGCGCGGAGGCGCGCCAGCATCCCAGCATGTTCATGGCTTTTGCATTGCCACGGCGGGCCGCACGCACGAACAGCGTGAGCGCGGAGGCGATGTCGCGGGGCACGCCGCGACCTTCGGCGAGCAGGCAGCCGAGATTGAAGGCGGCCCAGGCGTGATCCTTGCCGGCGGCTTGGCGGAACCAGCGGGCGGCTTCCGCAAAATCCTGCGCGACACCCCAGCCGCGCTCATAGCAGCGGCCGACCATGTTGAGCGCTTCCGCGTCGCCGCTGCGCGCCGCGCGCTCGAACCAGAGAAGCGCGGCAGCGGGGTCGGGCTCCACACCGTGGCCTTCGAGCAGCCTGTGACCCCAGCCGATCTGAGCATCGACGCAGCCTGCCACCGCGCGGTCGCGCACCTCCTCGGGCGGAAGCTCATGGCTCTGCTGCGGAGCCTCGCCTCCCACGACGCGGACGTAGAGCGTCTCGTACTTTGAGCCTTCGGCGACGGCTAGCGAGAAACCTTTCTGGATGCGGGCGTCCGAGCTCATGGCCGCACCTGGCCAGCGACAAGCTCACTGCGTCTCGCCATTGCGGACAAGCTGCACGCGCTTTCGTCGTTCATAATGATAGGAACATGCCTCAAAATTCGCGGCCCTGCGACGAAGGTCGGAAATATGACTTACAGCATCAAGATATAAGTCCGCTTTCCCTATAAGTACATCCGTATTGCTCCAAGCACGCGCAATGCGCGCGAGCTAGCGGATATTGAACTGGATGGGCAGCGACAGGCTCAAAGCCGCGGTCGACGACTGCTCGGGTGGTGCGGGAAGCGGATCGGCACGCTCGAGCATCGCGAGCGCTTCCTCATCGAGAAGCGGAGAGCCCGAGCCTTTCAGAATGCGCCGGTCGGTGATGTGCCCGGTGTGGTCGATCGAGAAGCTCACCGTGACCACGCCCTGCACCCGGCGATTGCGCGCCTCTCCGGGATAGCGCTTGTGCTTGCTCAGATGCAGATGAAGCGCCCGCTGCCAGGACAGCTGGGCCTGGTTGGGCTTGTTGGAGGAGCCCCGATGGGGCGCCGCGGCCTTCGGCCCTTCCGCGGCCTCGATCTTCGGCGGCGCGGCGGCCTGAGAGGCGGCGACGGCCTGAGCCTGCACCATCTCTTGAGGCTTCTTGTCCTCCTTGACCTCTTCTTCCTCGACCGGCTTCACCTTTTCGAGCGCGACCTCGGGCTCGCGTACGAGCGGGGCTTCCTGAAGCTCGGGAATTTCCTCCTCGGGCTTGACCTCTTTCACCTCCTCGACCGGAGGCGTCGGCACGGAATCCTCGGCGGGCATTCCCAGCGCCAGATCCTGATGCTGATCGCGCGGCGCAACCGGCATGGGCGCAAGCTCAAGCATGAGCGCGCCTTGCGGCTCCTCGTCGGCCTCCTGCTCAGGCCATTCCCACAATGCCGCCATCGCCCCGCCGACGTGGAGCGCCACGATCAACATCCCAGCGCCGATCCAACGGCGCCAACGCCGCCCGGCTGGCTCCAGGATATCGATCGCCGAGATCGTCATGGGGTGCTGACTGCTCCTCCGGCCGGCGGCGCAGGAACGGGAGCGGGCGCCTCCTCGAGGCCGACCATCGCGACCTTGAGATAGCCTGCGGCGCGGAGCAGGTTCATGACGCGCATGACCTCTCCGTAGGGCACCGTCTTGTCCGCCCTCAGAAATACGCGCTGCTCGCGATCGCTGCTCGTTGCGCTGTCGAGCGCACCGGCGAGCTGCGTGCTGGCGATCGTGTCGTTGCCGAGAGCCAGTGACAGGTCGGATTTGACTGTCAGGAACAGCGGCTTGTTGGGCCGAGGTTGCGGCTTGGCGCTCGCGACCGGCAGATCAACGGGCACATCGACGGTGGAGAGCGGCGCCGCCACCATGAAGATGATCAGCAGCACCAGCATCACGTCGATGAACGGCGTGACGTTGATTTCGTGATTTTCGGCCAAGTCGCCGCTGCCGTCGTCAAGACGTCCAGCCATGTCTTACCCTCACTCCCCGATCATTCCGCAGCGCGGGCAGGTCCCACTTTGTAGCCGCGATCGAGATCGCGCGAAACGAGACGCATGACCTCAGCCGAAGCCTCGGCGATGATCGCTCTGTAGCCGGCGATCGACCGCGCGAACTGGTTGTAGATGATGACGGCCGGGATGGCGGCGACGAGGCCGATGGCCGTTGCGAGAAGCGCCTCCGCGATGCCGGGCGCGACGATCGCAAGGTTGGTCGTCTGCGCTTCGGAAATGCCGATGAAGCTGTTCATGATGCCCCAGACGGTGCCGAACAGGCCGACGAACGGCGAGGTGGAGCCGATGGTGGCGAGGACGCCCGTTCCCCTGTTCATGTCGCGCCCGGCCGCGGCGGCCAATCCGTCGAGACGGGAGGATACGCGCTCCTTGATGCCGGCCTTGTCGGACACATCGGCCGAGAGCCGCAATTCGATGGCGGCGAGATCGATCAGACCGGACACGATGCCTTTCCGGCCGCCCAGGCGCTGAGCAGCTTCCGCGAGGCTGTGGGAGGCGTTGATCTCGGAGAATGCCTGAATGAGGCGCCGCTTCGCCCAAGTCAGCTCGATGGACTTGGCGAGCCACACCGTCCACGTCACGACGGAGGCGAAGGCGAGGCCGATCATCACCGCTTTGACGACGATGTCGGCCGACATGAACATGTTCCAGGGCGAGAGGTCGCGCGGCAGATGCGCCGCATCGGTCGACTTCGCGACCGGCGCTGCGCCGGGGGCTGCCGCGTCCGCTCCATGATCGGCGTGCTCGTGCGCGGGCTGAAGCGCCTCCGGCTGGCCCGGCTCCGGCGCAGCGAGGGGCGTTGCGGGCGGCACATCGGCTGGCGCGGGCGCGGCGGGCGCCGCAGCCGGTGTCGCGTCGGCGGGAGCGGAAGCAGATGAAGGTGCGGCCTCCACGGCGGGTGGCGTGGGCTGCGCTTCAGCGGGTGCCGCAGCCGGAGCCGCTGGAGCGGGAGCCTCGCTCGCCGCAGCGGGCGGCTGCGTGGCCGCGCCCTGTTCCTGGGCCGGGGCAGGCGCAAGCTCCTGAGCACTCAGGGGCGGGGCAACGGCGGATGCGATCAGAGCGACCACTGACAGAAGGCGGACGGTCTGGACTGCGCGATGGCGCCAAGCCGGCATTACGGTGGAATACATCATCATGATTTCAGCGAACCCGCTCTTGCGCGTCTCTTGCGACGATCGATTTCCGGGACATAGATTAAACTATACTAGGCTCGTCAATAATAAGTCGCAACGGCACACACAACAGCCGCTCCCGAGGCGTGCGCAATAGTGTCGCGTGCCCCTCCTTACAGGGCCGATGGACCGTTTTCGAGGGAGGATTATCCGTCACACGGCGGAAGTCTTTGCCAGATCTCAAGTGACCATGCCGCCAAGTGCTGGGCCGCCAAGTGCTGGCCCTCACATCGGCGGACGTCGGGGACGGGGCGCAACCCGCCTCCCATTATGGTCGGCACGCTCCGTCACAACAAATTGTCCTGAAACGGATTTTGTTCGTTGCTCGCGGGTTTCCGGCGAGGTCCGCTACCCGCTTACACCGGGAACCTTCCTGCCCGTTAGGTATTCGACACTGAGACGGCAGGTCGCACGCCGTCCAGAGCACGCCGTCGAGACCTGAGCCGAACAACGCATGACCGTGTTTTCCGACTGGCCCCAGAACAGACTCCTCTTGGCATTGCCGAGCCGCATTCGCGGACAGATTCTCCCGAGCCTCGAGCCGATCAAGTGCGAGCGCGAGCAGGTGCTGCTGGATGCGGATTGCATGCTCGACCACGTCTACTTTCCTGATAGCGGCGTGATCTCGGTGGTAGCGGTCTATCCGGACGGCGCGATCATCGAAATGGCCACCATCGGCCGGGAAGGCGCGACCGGATTCCAGGCCGTGTTCGGAGCCAAGACATCCTCTGCGCGGCTTCTCGTCCAGCTTCCGGGCACGGCCGCAAAAATGCCTCGCGCGGCGTTTCTGCATTCCATGGAGACCATCCCCGCCTTCCGCAGCCTGATGCAGTGCCACGTGCACGCCTTCCTCGAGCAGGTGATGATCTCCGCTGGCTGCAACGGCACGCACAATCTCACGCAACGGCTGGCGCGCTGGCTGCTGATGATGCGGGACCGGGCTGACGACGACACCATGCTGCTGACGCAGGATCTGCTGGCGGAAATGCTCGGCGTGCAGCGCCCCTCGATCACAAATTGCATTCACACGCTGCAACGCGCGAAGCTGATCGACTGCGGACGCAAGCGGATCACCATCCTCGACCGGAACGGGCTCATTCGCGCCTCCTGCGAATGCTATGCGCTCACGCGCGCGCGCATTGCCCAGCATCTGCCAAAAACTTATCCGAATTAGGGCTGTTCGGTCATCTACATGACCGACACGGGAGGCGGGTTTCGGTCAGATACCCGACGCAACCTCTTTGCCTGCGCCAGCTCCATCCGCGAAAGCACGACCATGCCCATCCGCAAACTGATCGACAGCGCCTCTTTCGCACCGGAAACGCTCGACGTGATCTATCGCGCGTTCGATCTGGCCTGGGCCGAGGTTGCACCGCGGTTCGGCAACGATCCGACTGCAATCGAGTTCGCGCGCAATCGTCTTGCTCAGATCGTGCTGGCGCAGTCGCCCCCCGAGCCCACAGATCCACTGCCGATCAAGACCGCCGCCGTCGCGGCTTTCGTCTCGGCCCTTCCGTAGAAGACCTAGACGGCGCTCGCGGCCGTTCGACGCCTCCCCCTTCGGTCTCACGCAGGATCGACGCGTCCGCTGCGGCCCCGCGCGTGGAAAGACATTTCAAACAGCGCCTTTGCCACCGGCGGCTCGCACGCAGTGTTGCGCGCGTTCGGCGCTTTACGTTGGTAGCCGGGTGCCTTGCCGAGGCGATATGTTGAGGCTAGAAGTAGGGAAAGATTGGACATACCAGATAATTTCGTTCCTTTGAGGGGTCTCCGGGCTTGCATACAACCTATTCGGTGCTTCTGGGCCAACCCATATCCGCTGTCTCTCCGCGCTCCTTGCGGCCTCGCTCCGTGGCGCAGCTTTTCGCGGTGACGGCGCTGATCTCTTACGGCGCGTTCGCCCTCGCCCCGGCGCACGCTCAGGATGCGGCCCCGCCCGCGCCGGCCGCTTCCACGGCGCCCGAGGGCGCGCCGCCCGTCCCTGCTCCGACCTCCGAAGCATCTCCTACCGCTGCGGCCCCTGCGGCGGACGCACCGCCGGCGCCGACGGCCACTCCGGAGCCGGCAGCCGCATCTCCGCAAGCTCCGGCGTCTGTTGAAGCGCCTGCATCCGCTGAAGCTCCGGCTGGGGCCGCCGCCGTGCCCGCGCCTCAGACGCCTTCGACCACCACGCCGGAGACGGCCGCGCCCTCGCCGGCCGCCGCGCCGGAGAGCACCCCGCCGACGACCGAAGCTCGCGAGACTGCTGCCGGAGAGGCATCGCCCGCCGCCGCGCCCTCGCCGCAGTTCCCCTCGTCGGCTCTCCCCCACGACCTCTCGCCGTGGGGCATGTTCATGGCGGCGGACATCGTCGTCAAAGCGGTGATGATCGGCCTCGCCTTCGCATGTTTCGTGACGTGGACGGTGTGGCTTGCCAAGACGATCGAGATTTGGGCGGCAAAGGCCAAGCTCCGCCGGGCCATCGCCCACATCGGCCAAGCCGCGAGCCTCGGCGACGCCGCTCAGGCGTTTGCCAAGATCGGCGGCGCGGGCAGCGTTCTCGTCCGCGAGGCGGTCGAAGAGGTGGAGCGCTCCTCGCGGGTGCTCGATCAGATCGACGGCCATGGCGTCAAAGAGCGTGTGACATCACGTTTGTCGCGCGTGGAAGCCGCCGCGCATCGGCGCATGACGCTCGGCACCGGCGTGCTCGCTACCATCGGCTCCACCGCACCCTTCGTCGGCCTGTTCGGCACCGTCTGGGGCATCATGAACAGCTTCATCGGCATCTCGAAGTCGCAGACCACCAACCTCGCGATCGTCGCGCCGGGTATCGCCGAAGCGCTTCTCGCAACGGCCATCGGCCTCGTCGCGGCGATCCCGGCCGTCATCATCTATAACGTGTTCGCTCGCTCGCTCGCCGGCTACAAGCTGCTGCTCCAGGATGCCTCCGCAGGCGTGGAGCGGCTGGTCAGCCACGAGCTCGATCAGCGCAAGCTCTGGAAAACATCAAAGCCTGGAAAGACGGCGACGGCGGCGGAATAGGCTCGGTCGCGAGCCTACGTTCCCGCGTCCGATGTCTCGTTCCCTGGATCGCGCTTCTCGCGCCCGCGCCCGAAAGCGTTTTTGGAGACTCCCATGGCCGGCAGCCTGAACTCGCGTAGCGACAGTGACGATCTCGACGAGAACCACGAGATCAACGTCACGCCGTTCATCGACGTGATGCTGGTGCTGCTGATCATCTTCATGGTGGCGGCGCCGCTCTCGACGGTGGATGTTGCGGTGGATCTGCCAGCCTCCAACGCGCAACCCCAGCCCCGTCCCGCCGAGCCGATCTTCCTCACCGTAAAAAGCGATCTCACGCTCGCCTTCGGCAACGACACAGTGGGGCGCGATCAGCTCAAAGCCCGGCTCGACGAGAAGACGCACGGCAACACCGACGAGCGGGTGTTCGTGCGCGCAGACAAGTCGGTCGACTACGGCGATCTCATGGAAGTTCTCAATCTGCTGCGCACGACCGGCTATCTGAAAATCGGCCTCGTGGGGCTCGAGACGCTTCCTCCTGCGGGAGGTGTGGCTCCGGCCTCAGCGCCGCAGACGCCCTCTTCCGCGGCAGGAGGCCAATAGTCGTGTCCTCCGCCCGGTGGCTCCATCCGCAACGTGACGGCGAGTCGCTTCTGACATCGGCTTCCCGGTGGGCAGGGGCGGCACTCTGCGTTGCGGCCGTTCAGGGCGGATTGGTGTGGGCGGCGCTCAACTGGCCGCAGCCCACCGAAAGCGCGGGTGAGCCTGCGGGCGCCATCATGATCGAGATCGCGCCGGTTCCGATCGCGCCCGACGTGCCAGCGCAAGAAGTGGCCGTAGGCCCGGAGCAGGCGCAGTCCGAGGAAAGCCAAGCGAACAAATCCGAGGAAAAGCCGGAGGAGGAAGTCGAGCCGGAGCCCGAGCCGCCCAAACCTCAACCGGAGCCCATCGAAACGCCGAAAGTCGAGGAGCAGCCGAAGGCCGAAGCGATCCTGCCGCAGCAGGTGGAGCAGCCGCCCGAGGAGAAGAAGCCGGACCCCGAGATCAAAGAGCCGGTCAAGGAAAAGAAGAGGATGCGCCGTCCGCCGCGCCAGCAGTCGGTCGCCTCGCAGGCTGCCGCACCGAAGCCGGTCGACAAGGCAGAGCGCGGCAAGACCAACGCAGCGCCTCGCGCCGGTACCTCGTCGTCGATGTCTGCTGCGACGTGGCGCGGGCGGCTCGTCGCCCATCTCAATCGCCACAAGCGCCATCCGGGCGGCAGTGCACGCGGCGTGTCCGCGATCACGTTCACGATCAGCCGCTCCGGAAACGTGACGGCGGTCAGCCTCGCGCGCTCGTCGGGCAATGCCGCTCTCGATCAGGCTGCGCTGTCTCTCGCACGGCGCGCGAGCCCGGTTCCGGCTCCGCCGGACAGTGTGCCGGGCGGGTCGATCACCATCTCGGTTCCCGTGCGTTTCACACGTTAGCCTGCTTCGCTTGAATTCGCTCTCCAGGCCGTCGGCCAGAGCACATCCCGGTTGATGTCCGCGAGCGTGGCGCACCCGGTCAGCGCCATGGCGGCCTCGAATTCCGCCCGCAGGATGGTCATCAGATGTGCGACGCCGACAGGCCCCGCCACGGCCAGTGCATGCATGACCGGCTGGCCCACCATCACCGCGCTCGCACCAAGCGCTAATGCCTTCAGCGCATCCGTTCCGCGCCGAATGCCTCCATCGAGGAGCAGGGGAACGCGGCCCTTCACACGCTCCGAAACAGCCTCCAGCGCATGGAGGCTCGCGGGCAGCGTATCGAGAGAGCGCCCGCCGTGGTTCGAAACCACGATGCCGTTCACGCCCGCTTCAATCGCGCGCTCGGCATCGGCGGGCGATACGATGCCCTTGAGAAGCAAGGGCAGCGCCGTCTCGCGGCGCAGCCAAGCGATATCGGCCCAGGTGGGGGCGCTGTCGAGCAGCCCCTTGAAAACCGGGCTTTCGCCTGGACCTGCGCGGGAGGCCGGTTGCGGCAGGCCCTCGATATTCACCGGACGAACGTGAGGCGGCAGGCGAAAGCCCGCGCGCTGCTCATCGTTGCGCACGCCATTCACCGGCGCATCCACCGTGACCATGAGCGCGCGGTAGCCAGCCGCTTCAGCCCGGCGCACCAAGGCGAGCGTGTCTTCGCGACTTGCCTGCATGTAAAGCTGGAACCACAGGGTCGTGCCGGATTCCTTCGCGATCTCTTCGAGAGACGTGCCCGCAAGCGTGCTGACCGTCATCCATGCCGACGCGGCCGAGGCGCCGAGCGCGGCGGCAAGCTCACCTTCGGGATGCACAAGCTTCTGATGGGCGACGGGCGCGAGAAGGATCGGATAGGGAAGCGGTGCGCCGAACAGCGTGCTCTGGGTCGACGCCGCCCTCATGTCTGCGAGAACGCGGCCAACCAGCCTTCGCGTATCGAACGCCTCGCGGTTCCAACGCTGCGTCAGGCCGTCGGCTCCCGCGCCAGCGACGTAGGCCCACACGTCGGCGGGCAGGCGTGCGCGGGCGTGGCGCTCGTAGTCGGCAGCCGACACGCAATCGGCGGGGACGGGGCTGGTCGCGCCGCCGGTCACGGGGCACGCCCACTTTGCGCTTCGATACCGGAGAGCATCCTCATGTCTCCGACCACTGGCGGATGAGATTGTGGTAGTGCGCCGTCAGGCCGACCACCGCAGGGTCGTCATCCGGCAGCCGCTCCCGAATGCTCATGATGGACATGTCCAGATCGTAGAGCATGTGCCGCTTCCAGTCGTCCTTCACCATCGATTGCGTCCAGAAGAACGCGCCCCAGCGGCTGCCGCGCGTGACAGGTGTGACGCTGTGCATGCTGGTGGCGGGATAGACGACCATGTGACCGGCGGGCAGCTTCACGGAGTGGACGCCGTAGGTGTCGTGCACCACCAGCTCGCCGCCGTCGTAGTCTTCCGGCGGGGTGAGGAACAGGGTCGAGGACACATCCGTGCGCAAACGCTGGCCGGAGCCTGGCAGTGCGCGGATGGAGCCATCCACATGGGCACCGAATGTCATGCCCACGTCGTAGCGGTTGAACATCGGCGGGAGCACGCGAAGCGGCAAGGTGGCCGTGGTGAAGCGCGGATTGGCCGAAAGCGCGCGCAGGATGATCTGTCCCAGCTCCTGGGCCGCCGGCGACTCCAGGGGGACTTGAAGGTTGTGCTTCACCTTCGCGGCCTGATCTCCGGCCGTGGTCCGCCCATCCACCCACGACGTCGTCTCCAGCACCCGGCGAATGTGCGCCAGCTCATCGGGGCTCAGGACATCCGGAATGGTGACGAGCATGCTGACGGTCTCCTGAAGGCGTCTCAAACGCAGATTGCCGGGCAAGCCCGGCAATCGCACGATCGGTGATTTCCAGGCGGGCAACGCGCCCGGCTGATTGATCCCGGCTTTAGAAGTCGATGCTCGTGCTCAGCCAGAATGTGCGGGGCGGACCGAGAGTGGCACGGCGAGCGCCCCAGTTCATCGATTGAGCGTACGTCTCGTCGAACACGTTGTCGACGTTGAAGCGCAGCTCGACGTTCTCCGTCAGATCATAGGACGTCATGAAGTTGACGAGGAAGTAGTCGGGCAGCTTGCCCTTGATGCCGTTGGGAATGATGCGCTCGGCATCGTCCGGACGGCCGGCCCACGACTCGCCTACGTACTGCACGCCACCGCCGATGGTGAAGGCGTCCGTTACATCATAAGTGGTCCAGAGGGTTGCGGTGACGTTCGGCGTGAAGGCAAGCTCGTCGCCGTTGGTCCTGAGATAAGGACCATAGTCGGCCGGGTTTGCCCGCCGGCGCACATCGTCGAGGTAAGCGCTGTGCTTACGCTCGGTATCGATGAAGGCCGCGCCGCCGAACACCTTCCACTGATCCGTCAGATTGCCGGCAATGCCGAGCTCGAGACCCTGAGCGATCTGCTCGCCGTAGCCCTTCAGCGTCGTCACGGTCTCTCCGGGATCGCGCCCGGTGATCGCGACGTTGTGCTTCTCCGTGCGGAAGAGGGCCGCCGTCGTGGTCAGAGCCCCGCCGAACCAATCCCACTTGGTGCCGATCTCATAGTTATGCATCTCGACCGGCTTCGCCCCGTCCCTGAGGTTGGGGAAGCTGTTGTCGCCGCCGCGGGAAATGTCCGAGGTGGACAGGTAGGAGCCGGGCGGCAGATGAGAGATGCCGAACGCACCGTAGAAGCTGCCGTTCTCAACCGGCTTGTAGACGAGACCAATGCGTCCGCCGAGGGTCGATTCCGAGTCCGAGAAGTTGTCGCCGATGCTGCCGCCCGTGTCGGTGATGTCGACCTGATAGTGCTCCGCCCGCAGGCCGCCGGTGATCTGCCACTGGCGGTTCAACTCGATGGTATCGAAGGCGTAGGCAGCAATGGTGTCGATCTCAATGTCGCTCTTCTCGGTGAAGCGGAACAGGCTCTGCTTCACGCGATCCGGATTGGGATCGTAGAGCGGGGTAGATCCGGGAGCTGGCAACGCGGCCGGCGTATTGCCTCCGCGCGATTCCTCGCGCGTGATCTCGATGCCCGTCGAGACCGTGTGACGCCAGGAGCCCGTGCTGAAGCGGGTGGCGACATTGGTCTGGTTGGTGATGCTGGTGTTGTAACGGTCGTAAAGCTGCGTGGCCGTCGCGACGAGCGGGCTCGTGCCGCCGGGGAGTGTCGTGCTCTCCGGAGGATTCGGATGCGTGTACCGGGACTGGCGGTCCACCTCGGCCCAGCGCGTCTGATTGGTGACGGTGGTGTTGTCCGAGACGTCGTATTCGAAACGCGCCGTCACCGCATTGGTGCTCACGTCGTCAAAGTCGCTTCTGAGGCCATAGAACGCGTCGCGCGGAGCGTTCTTGTAGCGCGGGTTGTAGTAGAGCGTGCCAGGGATCGTCTGGCCGGGAACGCCCCAATCCGGACGATCGTCGCGCTCCAGGTGCTCGTAGGAAAAGATCGCGCGGAAATCGGTGTTGAGGCCGAAGGCGATGGACGGCGCCAAGCCGTAGGCGTTGTTCTCGGCCATCTCGCGGCCTGCGACGCCGCTGTCCTCGATCATGCCGTTCATGCGCACGGCAACGTTGCCCGAGTGCTGGTTGACGTCGATCGTCGCGCGGCGGCGCATCTCGGAATCGTACTGGTCGAAGCCGATGAGCGCCTCGCCTCTGACGAAGTTCTCCTGCTTCGGGGCCTTGGTGATCATGTTGATGTAGCCGCCGGCACCGCCGCGGCCGTTGTCAGACGCCGCGCCCTTCACGACCTCGACCTGCTCGATGTTGAAGGTGTCGCGGGCGTAGCTGCCGGAATCGCGCGCGCCGTCGATGAAGATGTTGGCGCTGCTGTCGAAGCCGCGAAGCTGGAAGTTGGTGGGCGAGGTGCCGAAGCCGTTCTCGCCTGCATTGAAGCTGATGCCCGGGGTGCTTCTCAGCGCCTCCGTCAGGTTTCTCGCGTTGGTCTGCTCGATGACCGTTCCGGAGATCACGGTGACGGTCTGCGGCATGTTGAGGAGCGGCGCCGTCATCTTCGGCGACGTGGAGAAGTCGGCCTTGAAGCTGCCGGGCGCCACGGGGCCGGCCTGGCCGGGGAGCGGCGGGGACGGAGGGGGAGTGGGCGCCGCCTGGGGGGCCGGGCCGCCGGCATCCTGGTTCGAGTTGGCGTTATTGTTGCCGCCGCCACCGCCCACGGTGATTTCTTCGAGGGGCACGTTGGTGCTCTGGGCGTAGGCGGACGTCGAGAACGCCGCCGAGACCGCCAGCATGGGCAGAAGGCCAAGGGTGGTCTTCATGGCAGCCGGTACGGAGATCTCGTTCCGGTCTGACGTTTCGCCTGGAAAATCGCCACCCACGGTCTTGGCGCAAGTCATTACGCATTCCCCCTAAGTAATTACGATCGCTTGAAAAACGAACGTGATGCTTCTGTCGCCCTGGCTAAAGCCCGGCATCGCCGCTGAGCGGCAAGACAAGGGGAACGTGCGGAATCTATACCTCTGATGTCAACTATAAGGGGGTCGCAGTCCGCCCTTTCGCCGCGGAACTGCCACATTTTTGTAACCTTCAGTAATAATACGGATACCCGCTGCGGCCGCTGCGACGTTAGTCCGGCTATATCTCTGATTTTATTGATAATATAGCGACTGCCACTAAGCGCCCTCGCTAATACCCTCATGGATCCTGCGGGCCAGCCAACGGGCGGGGAACACACTGAACAGGGATCCGAAAAGGCCGGCCGCTACGAGGCCCGGCACCCCATAGGGCGCCATTGCGGGAATTGCGATCGCGATAAACGCGCCGTTGATGGCGAAGGCTGGCGCCATCAGCGCGAGGCAAAAAAGGCGGAGCCCTAGCGGGATGTCGCTGGTCCGTGCGGGGGGATGCACTTTCTCCATGATCACCCCTTCGATCCGAACGTGTAGAGGGCGAAGCTCAGGAGCAGAAACCCGCCGATGGCGAGCCCGAATGCGTTCATCCAGAAGTGTGAGCCCGCGAGACCGAGATAGCGGCCGAGGATCACGCGCGCCTTGAGCCCAGCCAGCAGCAGCACGCCCCCGGCGACGATGGCGCGTCCCGCTCCCTCTGGATGCATCGTCGTGAGCGCGGCGGTCGCCGCGCTCAACACCAGCAGCGCGACCCAGGCTTCGACGAGATAGCGCGCAGGCATGGTGTCACCTCAACACGTAGATGATCGGAAACAGCAGCACCCACACGAGATCGACCATGTGCCAGAAGGCGACGGCTGCTTCCATGTTGCGCACGCTGTCAGCCCAAGCGACCAGCGCGAGGACGACTATGCCGGCTACGACGTGAAGCGCGTGGAACCCCGTGATCAGGTAGTAGAACGTGAAGAACTGGCTGGTCTCGATGCCGATGCCGAGGGATGCCTTGCTCGCATACTCGAAGCCCTTCACTATCAGGAAAACGATGCCGAGCGCACCCGCCGCGCCGAGCCAGAGGCGCGCCTTGCGTCTCTCCTCCCGCTCACGCGAGCGGACGGCGACAGCCGCGCAGAATCCGCTGGTGACGAGCACGAGGGTGTTGATGGCGCCCGCCGTCTGATCCAGCATGGCCTGATCGGCGGCGTATTTCACGGGATCGATCGCGCGCACCGCGAGGCATACGATGAGAGCTGCGCCGAACACGAGCAGCTCGCTCGCGATCAGCACCCACATCATCAGCTCTCCGGGAAGCTCCGAGAGGATGTCGCGCTCGCCTTCGGCGGGCCGTATCTCGAGATCGTCCCTCATCCGCTGACCAGATGGCGATAGAGCTGAGGAAGTGCGGCCGTGAGCTTCTCGGGATCGGGAATGACGACATACCCGCCCTTTCCGAAAATCCGGCTGAAGGTCGCCTGTGATTTGCTGTCGATGGTGACGCCGAACACGGTCTGGCCTTGGCGGCGCGCCTCCCTGACCGCCATGTGCGTATCCTCAATGCCGTGGCGTCCTTCGTAGTGGTCGAGATCGTTGGGCTTGCCGTCCGTCAGCACGAGCAGCAGGCGGCGTTGGCGCGGACGCTTGGCCAGTTGGTGCGAGACATGGCGAATGGCGGCGCCAAGGCGCGTGTAATGACCGGGGCGCAATCCCGCGATGCGGGCCTCGACCTGAGGTCCCATCGCATCATCGAAGCTCTTGCATGTCTGGACGAAGACGCGGTCCCGTCTCAGGGACGAGAACGCATCGATGGACGTTTCGTCGCCGCAGGAGTCGAGGCCCCAGGCGAGAGCGATCAGAGCCTCGCGCTCGATGTCGATGACCTGGCGGCCCGCCACGTAGCTCTCAGTCGAACGCGATGCGTCGAGCAGGATGGAGACGGCGAGATCGCGCTCCTGCGTGCGGCTCGCGACATAGACGCGGTCCGAGTGCTCGCCGGTCGCCGCAAGCTCGACGCGGGCCTCGATCGCCGCCTCGATGTCGATGTCGTGGCCTTCGATCTGGCGGGTGAGCTGAACACGCTTCGGCCGCAGCGCCTCGAACTGGCGGCGGACGTTGCGGATGCGCCGGTGTGTGCGCTCCCCATCCGGTGTTTCGGGAACGAGGGGCGCGGGTGTCGCCGCGCCAGCCAGCACGCGGCAATAGTCCGGCAGATAGGTCTTGGTGCGATGATCCCATTCCGGATAGACGTGCGTGCCCGCAAGCCGTTCGAACTCCGCTTCCTCTGGGGAGAGATCTAGGTGGAGCCGCAACCGCGTGCGGGCACGTTGAGGAACCTGCGTGAGGCTGATTTCGTCCTGGTCGTCGGCGGCTTTCTTGGCGTTGTCCGGGTCGTCGTCATCGACACGGCGATTGAGGTTCAGAAACTCCGCCCACGAGAGGATGGCCTCGAACTTGTGCAGGATAAGGTTGTCTTTACGCGCCGCCTGGTCGGAGTTCTTCCGCGACGCCTTGAACGTGCCCTGCTCGGCGTTGGGAGGTGTCTCGGACTCGCCGTGGCTCTCCTCCTCACGCGCGATCTTGGCGCGCTCGGCGAGGGGATTGAGATCCGGCCAGAGCAGAACCGGCATGAAGGGGCGATAGCCGCGCGGCGCAGAGAACCGTGAGAGATCCTCCGCCTGGCCGCGGACGGCAGCCGAAATGGCGGCGGCAAGCTCGTCTCCGGGAGGCGCAGCGCCAAGCATGTGCCGAATTGTTGCTTCGACGGCCGCCTCGTAGCGCGGCAAGCTCCGCTCGGGCCGCTGCTCGCGGCTCGACAACACGAGGGCCGCGTGCACACGGCGCAGCCCGGGGCAGGCGGCCAGCGTGTCGCGCGTCATGCTTTGCGCGGCCTGAAGCATGCGGATGTCCGCCCGCAACGGATCGGTCTCCGGAACGGGGCGGCGGGCAAATACGACGGCGGCGGCGAGCCAGACATAAAGCGCGATGTTGGCGTCGTGATCCGGGAAGGCCGCAATGCGATCCGGCAGGCGCAACGTCTCGCCGTCGAAGCTCGGCTCGGCCAAACGCTCGGCGCTTTGCCCGAGCGCACGGCGCCACGACAGCCGGTGATGCGACTCCTGAGCCGTGGCCGTCTTGATCTCCACGTCGCGAGCCCCGCCAAGGCCCCGGAAGAGAACACCGAGGCGTCCGCGCGTTTCGTCGAGCGTGGCGGCGGCGTGATCGAACGTATCCGGTGCGTCGAGACCGCTGACAAGCGAATGCCACAGCTTCCCGACGCTTTCCTCCGGCTCCCAGGGCTCGAAATCGACGCCGCTCATCTTGCTCCGCTCACCCGTAGACGGCCGTCACGAGATCGTTGAGGCCTTGCTTCACATCCGGGTCGTCGCTCAGCGGCTCGATGAGAGCGGCACGAATGGCCCGCTCGATCGGCATGCCGCCATGAACGAGGCTCGCGCAATAAACGAGCAGGCGCGTCGAGACGCCTTCCTCGAGATCCTGCCCCTTCAAGGCGCGGAGCTTGCCCGCAAGGCGGACCAGCGGCGCGACGCGCTCCTTCGAAAGACCGCTTTCGCTCGCGACAATGTCGATCTCGCGCTGCGGAGCGGGGAAATCGAAGTCGATCGCGAGGAAGCGCTGCCGCGTCGACGGCTTCAGCGTCTTCAGGATGTTCTGATAGCCGGGGTTATAGGACGCGACGAGCATGAACTGCGGGCCGGCTTCCAGCGTCTCTCCCGTCCGCTCGATCGGCAGGATGCGCCGGTCGTCGGTCAAGGGATGGAGGACGACGGCGACGTCCTTTCGCGCTTCCACCACCTCGTCGAGGTAGCATATGGCGCCTTCGCGAACTGCCCGCGTCAAAGGACCGTCCACCCACTCGGTCTCACCGCCCTTGAGCAGAAAGCGGCCGATGAGATCGGCAGCCGAGAGGTCGTCGTGACAGGCGACCGTGTAGAGCGGCCGGCCGAGAACCGCGGCCATATGGGCCACGAACCGCGTTTTGCCGCATCCGGTCGGTCCCTTGAGCAAGAGCGGCATCCGGTTGCGGTAGGCCGCCCTGAACACGTCGCACTCGTCTCCGTTGGGGAGGTAGAAGGGGGCAGATGCCCCCTCCGAGAGTTGAATGGCCGCCATGCTTCTACTCCGCTGGGTTCAACGCGGTGGTCCGGCCGGCCGAGATGATCTCACGGCGCGGCACGAGTGTAGCGAAGACGAAGAGGAGCGCGCCGATCACGACCGCGACGCCCGCCCCGAAGCGCATGTAGTAGAAGAGCGCGAGCTGGTCCTGAACCTCCATGTAGTACTGGCCCAAGACCCGCTGCAGGTGCGTCTGGATCGTGCCTGCGAACGTCAGCACGAAGGTCATGAACGCCATGCCGCCCGCCATCAGCCAGAAGCTCGCCATGTTGAGCACCTGGTTGTAGGGATCGCGGTTCTTCAGCATCGGGAACGCATACGTGAAGATCGCGAGATTGAGCGAGACGTAGGCTCCGAAGAACGCGAGATGGCCGTGGGCCGCCGTGATCTGCGTGCCGTGGGTGTAGTAGTTCACCCCATGCAGCGTATGCAGGAAGCCCCACACGCCCGCGCCGAAGAAAGCCAACACCGTGCAACCGAGCGACCACAGCAGGGCGGCCTTGTTGGGATGATCACGACGTCCCTTCCACACCATGACGAAGCTGAACACCATCATGAGGAAGAACGGAATGATCTCGAGCGTCGAGAACACCGAGCCGATCCACTGCCAATAGCCGGGCGTGCCGATCCAATAGTAGTGGTGACCGGTTCCGAGAATGCCGGAGAACAGCGCCGTGCCGACGATGACGTAAAGCCACTTCTCGACGATCTCGCGATCGACACCCGTCAGCTTGAGCATGAGGTAGGCGAGGATCGACGCCATCACCAGCTCCCACACGCCCTCTACCCAGAGGTGGACGACGTACCACCAGTACATCTTGTCGAGGCTCAGGTTGTGCGGGTTGTAGAAGGCGAACAGGAAGAAGATCGCGATGCCCCAGAGGCCGATCAGAAGCACAGTGGTGATCGCCGTCTTCTTTCCGGCGAGAACCGTCATAGAGATGTTGTAGAGGAACATGAGCGCCGCGACGACGATACCCATCTTCACCCATAAGGGCTGCTCGAGGAACTCTCGCCCGTCCTTGCCGAGCAGGATGTTGCCCTGGAACAGATCGAAGACATAGGTGACCACAGCGCCGAGCGTGCCGAGCACCAGGATCGCGAGCTGATAGTAGGCGATTTTCGTCGAGTGGATCTCACGCCCGGCTTCTTCCGGAACGATGAAGTAGGCCGCGCCAAAGAAGCCGACCAGCAGCCACACGATCAACGCGTTCGTGTGAAGCATGCGGACAATATTGAAGGGCAGGAGTTCCGACAGGGTGTTGGGCGAGATATAGATCCAGCCGGCCAGCAGCCCTCCCGAGACCTGCACGATAAACAGCAGCATCGCCGTTAGAAAGTAGGCGAAGGCGATCTTTTGACTTTCATATTTCATCGCATTTTTCTCCGTGCATTCGTCTTCAGCCGGAATCCTTGGGGGGCCAGCCCTGGGTGTCGGTCTTGTCCGCCCAGATCAGGAAGTTGGTGAGGTCGCGGATCTCCTCATCGGTGAGGTGGAAGCGCGGCATCTGACGGCGGCCCGCGATCCCCGTGGGCTGCGCTTCGATCCATCCCTTGAGAGCAGCGAATGCATCGTCCGGAGATTCCGTCACACCCCAGCGGGTCATGACGTTGCCGACCTCAGGAGCGAAGTACGCTCCCTCGCCGTGCAGGCTGTGACAATTGATGCAAGCGTGCGTCTCCCACACGCGCTTTCCGCGTGCGACCGAGTCCGTGAGCGGCATTGCCACCGTGGTTTTTGTGACGATCTGGTAGTGGCTGTGAGCTGTCAGCCCCAGAAAGATGATGATGAAGAAAAGCGACCCGCCAAAAAAAATGTTCCGGGCCATGGTTTTCGTCATGACTTCGCGCATTGTAGACAGCCTCCCTTCGACGGCCCATGGGTGGCCAACACTGGCGCGAAGGGAACTGGCCTTACTTGACGAAAGGCAAGAGTCTCGCCGTTTTCTGAACTGCGGACGGACACAAACGGCGCATGAGGCGCGTCGTGTTGCCTCAGCCGCGCAACACTATGATGAGGCTGTTCGGGCGCGACGATCCGCGCATGATGGCGCACAACGTGAGCCCACCTTCGGGCTTGCGGCGCAGGCGCGATAGAGCTCGTCCGCTAGGACGCGTCGCCCGACGATGCCGGTTTTCTCTCCATCGGCCGGGCGGGCACCCGGCCGGGGCCGAGATCACGGGCGGCGGCGTTCTCGAGAGCCTGCATCTCCTTGCGAACGAGATCGAGATCCGCTTCGCGAACCGTGGCGTCGATCTGCTCGCGCAACGATGCGACCGTGCGTTTGGCCATGCCTGCGTATCGGCCAATCGTGCGTAAGAGAACCGGCAGATCCTTCGGACCCACAACGACCAACGCGACAAGCGCCACGATCAGGATCTCGCTCCAGCCGATCTCGAACATGGGTCACCTCACGGATTTCGAAGGACCTAAAGGGCGTCTGCGGGCTTGCGGGCGGCTTCGTCCACGCCGATCTCCGGAAGAGGCGGGACGGCCTCGTCAGCAAGGCCTTTCTTGAAGCTCTTGATGCCCTTGGCGACGTCGCCCATGAGATCGGAGATCTTGCCTCGTCCGAACAGGAGCACGGCCGCGAGAAGGACCAGAAGGATGTGCGGTACGCTGAGACCCATTTCTCTCTCCAGTTTGGCTGCGTGCTCTTTGCTTGTGCCGCTCCGCCCGCAGGCTAGGGCTTCTGTGCGGCCGAGGCCGGGAGGATTTCGAACTCTGCCTTGATGATGGGATGAATCCAGCAGCGCACCACCGCGGGTCCGGCCTGGCGAAGCGTGAGCTTCCGCTGCGTGCCCGGAACCTGTGTATCCAGGTTGTCGACCGTACCATCGGGATAGGTGATGTAGAGATTGTGGGCCATGTCTGACTGATTGTCGAAGATGATCACATCGCCGACGTGCTTGACGCCCTCGATCGCTTGCAGCTCCATATGATGGATCACCACCCGATGCTCGGCAGCGTGAACCGCACCCGACACGAGCGCCATGAGGCACATCGCCCAGACCGCTCTCAGAAAGATCATCGCGCTTCCTCGCATTGTGCTTGCTCGTGTTGTTCTGGCTCGTGCCGTGCCTGTTACGGCAGCCGCGGAATGGCCGTCTCCAGAGGCTGTCCCTGGATCGTCTTCAGATAGGCGATCAAGTCGTCTCGCTCCTGCTTGGTCAACTTGATGGCTTTCATCTCGGGCGAGAGGCTCGGGCGTGCCTTGCCGCCATCCTCGTAGTGCGAGATCACCTCGCCGATCGTCTTCATGCTCCCGTCGTGCATGTAAGGACCGGTGAAACGGAGATCGCGGAGGGACGGCGTCTTGAAGGCGTGGCGCATGATCACGACAGTCGGCGGCGCGAACTCGCCTCGGCCGATGTCCTCGGAGGCTAGACCGATGTCGTGGAAGCTGTCGTCAGTGAAGCGCCAGCTCGAATGGCATTTGTTGCAGCGCCCGGCCTCGTTGAAGACGACGAAACCGCGCTTCGCCTCTTCGGATATGGCGCTTTCGTCTCCTTCGATCCAGCGGTCGAACGGCGCGGGATTGGAGACGAGCGTCCGCTCGTAGGTAGCGAGCGCGGCGAGCGTGTTCTCGATGCCGATCTCCTGGCCGGGGAACGCAGCTTCGTAAAGCCGTGCGTAACCATCGATGCCCTTGAGACGCGTCACCATCTCATCAAGCGGCATTCCCATCTCGTGCTCGGCCGTGAGGGGGAGAGCGGCCTGCTGCTCGAGCGAACCAGCGCGTCCATCCCACATCAGGGCCGTGAGCCACGCCGCGTTGAGCACGGTCGGCGTCTTGCGCGGAAGCGGCACGCCTGTCACGCCGACGCCGCGCGGAAGACCGTCCGACCAGTCGAAGCCGGGGTTGTGGCAGGACGCGCACGAGATGGCGCCCGTGCGGGAGAGGCGTGGATCGAAGAAGAGATGCTTGCCGAGCTCCGCCTTCGCCGCGTCGAAGGGATTGCTCTTGGGAAACGGGGTCTCGGACGGGCGCCGATACTTCTCCTTGAGCTCACGCGATACCAGCACCGTCTCGGCCGCGTGAGCGGCGAGGCCCGCGAAAGCGCTGGCCAGCACGACGAGCGTGGCGGCGGCCATACGGAACGACAACATGTGCGCTGCCATCTCGCTCCTCACCTAGACTGGTCCGGACTTTTCGGGGATCTTGTCCTCAATGTCGGCGGCAACGGCGAAGTGGCCGCCCTCTCGCAGGCTCGCAAGAACGACGTCCCGTGCCACCAGATCGACGAGGTTGGCGAGGGCCGCAAACGCGGCGTCCGACTGATAGCCACACGCGCCGATGCTTCCCTCCGCCTCGCTCCCCTTCTGGCCCAGCAAGCCCGCCAGAAGCGCCTTGCGTTTCGGCTCTATGCCGCTCGCAAACTCTCCGAGCGTCGCGCCGTTCAGCTCCGGCTGGTAAGCGAACACGCTACTTCTCACCAGAAGGTCCGTCGTGATGACCGGATCGTCGTAGCCTTTGAGACGCGCGGTGAACGGCGAGCGGCCCGCCACCGCCGCATCCACGATGGCGCCGGCGCATATGAAGCGCCACGCCGCGCTGGTCGTGCAGCGGGATTCGCGATAGAGGCGGAGGATCTCTCCATAGGCCGCGGGCACGGACTCGAGGCCTGCCTCCGCCAAGAGCGCGCTCGGCCGAAAGGGAACGCAGCGCCAGCGCGCGCCGTGATCGATATCGGCGACGCGCCAGCCCGAGATCTCAATGCCGCGCCCATACTGAAGCGCCAAGCGATCCAGCCTGGCGACGAGGTTCCTGTAGCAGGCGGAAAGTGCGGCGACCGCTCCGGTCGAGGAGAACGTGTAGACGATCTCCTCCAGCTTGCCGGAGGCGTTCGCACAGTCGTCGATGGTGCACTCCTTGCCGTCGAGGATGACCTGTCTGTGCCCGTCGCGCGCCGAGACGAGAATATCCGTCTCCGCCGTACGTGTGACGGGATTGCGCAGAAAGAATCCCACGACGAAGACGCGCTCGTCCTTCGCCGCCTCCGAAGCCTGGATGGTTGGCTTCGGCGTTTCGGCCTTCAACGGCGACAGCAGGTTATGAGGAATCCACATTGTGCACCGGCTCGGATGACGGAGGGGGCTCTTACGATTTCGGCTTAACCGTCACTTTGCCCTTCATGAAGGGGTGCGGCGTGCAGATGTATCCGTACTCTCCAGCCGTGTTGAATTTCAGCGATAAGGACTGGCCGGCGCGAAGCATGTCGCCCACAACCTTTAGTGGCTCCGACAAGAAGACGTTGTGGGGGACGGCGTCATGATTGGTCCAGGTCACGGTCGCGCCTTCCTCGACCTCAATGGCCGCGGGCGCGTATTTCATCTTGGAGATGTCCACCTTGACGGCCTCCGCAGGTGCGGAGCCGGAATCGACCTTCTCGATCGCATCGGCGGCGAGCGCTGCATCGAAGGCTGCCGCCACGAAAACAAATAAGGAAAGAACAGTCCTGATCTTCATCGTCTCACAGATCCTCTTCACGAATGGAGAACGGGCAGCAACGACGGCGGCCGTTGCTGCCCCAGTGACGGTGGGCGATCAGCCCGCCTTACCCACGATGGGCGAGATCGTGCAGTGGTAAGTCATCGCGTCATCCTCGGCGCCGAAGCACCAGATGATGTCGTTGGCGAATTCCGGACGGTAGACGGGAAGCTCGCCTTCAGTGTTGAGGCACGGGCAGGTGAGCGCGACGTTCTTGCCGCAGCAATCGCGGTAAGCGATGAGGTAGCTCTGCTTGTCGCCGGGGTTGTAGCAGCTCGCCACCCAGGAGCTCGGCGAGAGCTTGGTGCCCGGAGGGCAATCGGTGAGCGTGCCGCCGGCGCAGCCGCAGATGTAGCCGTCGAGCGAGCAGTGACGCCAGTAGTCGCACTGGTGGATATCCTGGTCCTGCGGATGCCAGCCTTCGCGGCTTCCGGCGCCTGCATGCGCGCGGCTCACGCGGCCGCTGCGATCGACCGGCAGAAGAGGCACGAGGGCAGCGCCGGCCACGGCGGTGCCAACGCGGCTGATGAAGCTACGGCGGCTGGTGCGCCCGGCGATGTGCCGGGAGAACTTTTCGACGAGGTCATCGAATTTGCTTCTGTTCGTCATTGTCGTTGTTCCATTGATTTTGAAAGTTGATCCCTAGACGTAGTCGCGACCCTGCGGCCCGCCCTCACATGGTGAGCGGAGGAGCAGAGTGCTCCGAGGGGGAGCCCTTCTTGGTCGCCATGTAGTCCTGCAGAGAGGCGTGGCCGGTGCGGCTCGCCTCGAGCAAACTTTCGAGGTGCTCGCGCGTGTTGCAGAGACCCTTGGCCTTGATCACGCCGGCTTCGTCGATGAGCACGCCGTAAGGCACCTTGCCGACCTGGAAGCGCATGCCGATCTCGGCCGAGATCACGTAGGACAGGTTGTCGAGCTTGTGCTTTGCGAGGAACGCCTTGTGCTCCTCCTCGGCACCGTCGCTCACCAGCATCACGTTGATGCCTTCAGCGCGCGCCACGGACTTCACGATCGGCAGAAGCTTCTCGCAGGCGGGGCACGTAGGCGAGGTGAAGAGCAGCATGGTCTCGTGACCCGCCGGATCCACGCCACCGATCTGACGGCGCTGACCCTTGACGTCGATGATGCTGAACGTCGGGGCCTTGTCGCCGATGCCGGGGCCGTGATCGGTGATCATGGCGCCAAGCGGCGCGGAGCGTTCGTGCAGGAGACCGACCTGCCGGGCAATGCCGAGGAGAACCAATCCCCCGGCGCAGAGAGCGACCCACTGAAGGACGCTGGACGCGATTAAGAGCTCGTTTGTCATCACAGTGTTCCTTCCTTGGCGATCGTACGCTTGCTCAACGGAAGCTGGCGGAGCGACACCAGCTCATTTGCACAGAGGTAGATGAGCACCACGCTCGCCGCCGCGAGCGCGGCGATGATGAAGTCGTTGGCACTCACGGCCCGCGTCCACATCGGCTGCGCGGCGAGCCAGGCGGCTCCCCCAAAAAGCGCGATGTTGCGTGCCACCAGCGCCCAATTCAGGCGCTGGCGAAGTCCTTGGCGGAAGCATCCGCAGTCGATCTCCGTGCGGCCGCGAAGGATGTTGATCGCGATCGCGAGTGCAAAGACGACGAGGAGGGCTCCGGCGGCAGCGGCCGCGATGTGCGGCACGATGCCAAGGGCGAGGGCTGCAGCGATGACCAGCTCGATCCAGGGCAGAGCGAAGGCGAAGGCGCCATCGACGGCCCTGGGAAGCAGACGGAAGTTGCGGACGACGCCGTGGAACTCGTCTGCGTTCTGGAGCTTGGAAATCGCCGCGCCTGCGAAGACCAGTGCCAGCAAGAAGCGCAGGAACAGGTCAATCATCGGGAACGACGATACCAACATGATCAAAGCCTCACTGATCGACAGTCGTCAGGACCAGCGGAACCGAGCCGAGCTGCTCGACTTTCGAGGTCTCCTTGCCGGTGGCGGCGTCGTAGATGTAGAGCGTGCGATCCACGGAGGAGAGACCGTAGAGCTGGGGCTCCTTGTCCGCGCTGACGCCGATCGAGTTCACGTCGTGATTGAGCTCGATTTTGTTCAGGCGCTTGCCGGTTGCCGCGTCATAGACGAACACGAAACGGCTCGCGTACTTATGCGTCCACTGCGCGCGCTGATCGGCGAGAAGGAAGATGCGGTTGCTTTCGCGATGGTAGGCAACCATGTTCCAGCCGCCCGGCGCCCACTTGTCGGCTTTCTCCTCCGGCGTGAAGGCCTCGAACGTATCGAGGAATTTCGCGTCTCCGGACGAGAAATCGACCTGGTACATGGTGCCGTCGTAGCTCGGCCACACGAGGCGCTTGGCCTTGGTGGAGTAAGCCGGCGTGTTGATGAGATGCTTGTTCTCCGGGTGGAGAATCTTGGTCTTCTCGTGCTTCAGGCTGCCATCCTTGCCGAAGGTGGCCTTGAGGAGGTGGCCTTCGCGGCAGTGCATGAAGAACGTGTCGCTGGCGGTCGGGAAGATGTGATAGCAGTCCGGAACGTCCATCACCTTCACGAACTTCTTCGCTTCGAGATCGACAAGGCCGACGCCCGGGCTCGGCGAGAACTGATAGAGCAGCAGCGACTTGTCGTCGGGCGTCAGCGCCGTCATCCACTGGTAGGTGTTCACCAGCAGGCGGATCTCGGGGATGTCGATGTCGGCGATGACGTTGTGCGTCTGCGCGTCAAGCACCTCGACGTAATCGTCGCGCTTGCCCTTCGAGATGCGCGAGAACACCGTGCTCGCGTGGGCGAAGAACTTTCCGTCCGAAGAGACGATCGGGTTGGGAACGAGGCCCGTGTCGCTCTGTGCCAGCAGCTTCGCGTTGTTGCCGTCGACCGTGATGATGCGGGTCGCGACGGCGAAGTCGGCCGGATCGGTCACGTAGACGCGGCGCGCGTCGCTCGGAGGCGCGGACAGGATCTTGGGATCGTCCTCGAGCTGCGAGGTCACTTCCTTGGAGACGTGCTGCGGAATCGCAGCGCCGCCGGCGAGCGCGTATGAGCTGACAACCGCAATCGCCAAAGCCGAACAAGCGGCTGTAAGCGTGAGCGACGAAAACTTCATGTCTTTCCTCCTATTGGATGGACTACGAGCGTTTTTATTGGGGCCGTGAAAAGGACGACGGAGGGGGAGCGGGCCCGCGTCGCCGCAGCCCACCTCCGAAATTCGTGACAAAGGGATTTGCCGTTTGGCCTAGGGGATCAGGCGATCAGCATCGCCGCGATCGCGAAGCCGGAGCCCACGAGGAGCATGCCATCCACGATCGCCGCGTTTTCCTGATTGCGTGCTAGCCAGCCGGTGATCGACGCGTCCGTCAGCGGAAGCGCGTTGAGCACGAGCGGCAGGAAGCGGCCAAGATTGAACACCAGGAAGACGCCGACGGCGAATGTCACGGAGCCTGAGAAGAGCGCGGCCCCCGTGACGGCATAGAGCAAGGGCGTCTGCACGTAGGTGAGATAGTTGAGGCCGAGCGAGAAGCCGTACAGGAGCCCGATCACCCACTTCGGGAAGCGCTGGCGGGCGTCGTGCGGCACCTGGCAGCGGCGCTGCGGATAGGGCACCTTCACGAAGCCGAACTGATGGGCGCCGTAAGCAACGAGCAGGGCGGCAAAGGCCGGAATGGCGTAGGCGTGTACGCTTTCGAGACCGAGCACGGCGCCCGTTACGCCAAGCGCACCGCCGAGGACAAGCGCGCCGAGCGCATAGCCGATGGCGTGCGCGACGAGCGTAGGCGACCAGGCCACGACCGAGCGCAGCGAGTACTTTCCGCTGGGGCGCAGCAGGCAGACGCTCGAATATCCACACGGAGACCACGTGGAGAGCAGGCCGCCAGCGAACGCGACCGCAACGAGCAGCCACGTCAGCGACGCTTCCATCGGCACGCCGGCCGCGAGGAGGTGAACAGCGGCGACACCCGACACGGCACTCATCGCCATCAGGATCGCACGCGTCGCCCGCGAGCGCGGCGCAGCGAAGATCTCCGCGTCGGGGATGCGTTCAGCGCTGCCGGAACCGGCGACAAGAACAGCCGTCTGCTCTGCCATAAGAAGCCTCCAATTCGTATTCGTGCGTTTCCAATTTTGTTTCTTGCCGGCGGCGGCCCATTCGTAAGGCCGTCACCGGAGGAGCAAAGCTTTTCCGTTGCCTCGCAAGGATGCGCACCCTCACGAGAGCCACGTCTTTTCTTCTTTCTGCCCGCCGCCGAACGGCAGGGCCGTCGTGTCCTTCCCGGAGCGACCGCTGAGGCAGTTGCGGCGGGCACAGAGCGGATGGTTCGCACCGGACCCGCCTGCATCTGCGTTGTCGCGCTAAGGAGGAAACGACATCACGCTCGGCAGAATGCGGGATCATTCTTTCAAGCGCCTCGAAGCACCCTTACAAATTTGACAGGAATCAAATTTCGTCCGCGCACTTAGCGCCGGACGTGCCGCACGCGGTAACCGGAGCGCATGCGCAGTTGAGCTTGCGGCGTCACTCTGACGGGGCGAGCCGGGAAATGAATGAGGACCTTGAGACCGGGATTGTTGTCACAAAGCTCAACCACCGCGCGATGAAGCTCACCGATGGCGACGGCAAAAGGAATTCCCAGGCCATGGCCCGGCTTCGCGCGTGACGTCTCAAGCCGATAGAAGCGCTGAAACAAATTGCGCATCTCATCGGGGGGAACACCAGCGCCGTTGTCGGCAATTATGATGTCCGTGCCACCCCGCACCTGGTCGATGCCGATGCGAATGGTGGTTCCGGCCGGGCAGTACTGAATTGCGTTCTCAACGAAATTGACGATCATTTCGAGAAGCAGCTCACGGTCGCCCTGCACGGCGGGGATCGGCCCCTCCGGCAAGGCCGCCTCAAGATGGAGATCGTGGTCGGATATGATCGGCTCGTAAACATCAATGACGTGAGACACCAGCGCGACCAGATCGACATCGACAAAGCGCGATCGCCAATTTCCCGACTGCAACTGGCCGATATTCAAAAGCGCTTCGAAGATCGCGATGAGGGAATCGATATCCTGAATGTTCTCCTCGATCTTGCGCTTGAACTCGTCCTGACTGAGCACACCAGTGCTGACGAGCTCGAGACGCTGGCGCAGGCGCGTCATCGGCTTCTTCAAATTATGCGCAATATCGGTGGAAGTCTGGTTCAGCGTCTGAATGAGATTGCGCGAATAGTCGAGCGACGTATTGATGGCATAGGCGAGCTCGGACAGTGCATCTGTGCCGCCTTGGAAGATAATTCGCCTGTCGATGTCGCCTGACGAGAATGCGGCCAACGTGGTGTTCATGACGTCGATACGCTGGCGCGAGCGGCGTGACAGGAAGGCCCACGTGGCAAATGCCAGGGCCAACACCGATCCATTGACCGCCACAAACGCGGCGAGCAATTCCGTGCGCTTCTCGAACGCCTTTACATCCGTCTGGCCGACGAGAAGGCGTCCGGCGGAGAACGGCGCGGCCGCTACATAAAAGCGATTGCTCGAAAAGCCGGTGCCTACGCGCGCGGAGTGGATCGACAGGTTTTCCGCCTGCCATGCCTGACGCGCCGAAATCTCCGAGGAGGTGTGAATAATGACGTCGCCGTTCCGATCCTTGATCGAGACGAACACCGCATCATCCTCATCCCAGGCACCCTTCGCGCCAACGAAGCTGACGAGCTGCGGGAAGCCGTGACTGTTCTCGTATGCGACGAGGGATGCCAGAATGCGATCGACACGCTCCTGGATGCGAGATGCAATCTCGGCCTGGGACTCGAGGCAAAGCCCTGCGAACGCGAAACTCGAGACGATCAGGAGAATCACGGCAACGCAACCCGCCACCTGCAGGTTGTAGCGCGTCAGGAAGATCTCATTCTTCATATATCGAGTAGCCGCAGCCGCGCACGGTATGGATCAAGGCCGTCTTGAACGGCTTGTCGACCTTGGCTCTTAGTCGAGAGATATAGGTCTCGACGACGCTGGTCTTCGGCTCGAAGCGGAAGCCCCACACGCGCTCCAGCAGCATGGTGCGGAGCACGACACGCCCCTTGCTGCGCAGCAAGATCTCGAGAAGCAGGCACTCCCTGGGAAGCAGGTTGAGCTGCCTGCCGCCGCGCGTCACGATCCGGTGGGCGACATCCATCTCGAGATCACCCACCACGAGCTTTTCATGCTCGTTGCGCATCGGCGACCTGCGGCCGAGCGCGTTGACGCGCGCCAAAAGCTCGGAAAAAGCAAAAGGCTTTACGACATAGTCGTCGCCGCCGACCTCTAACCCCTGAACACGATCGTTGATGCCGCCGAGCGCAGTTAGAAACAGGATCGGAACGGCACGCCCGCTGCTTCTCAGCGTGCGCGCGACGGCGAGGCCATCCAGGCCCGGAAGCATCCGGTCCAGGATCACAAGATCGTAGTCTTCCTGGATACCCAGCAGCACGCCGTCCTTGCCGTTACCAACGGAATCCACGGTGTGGCCTGCCTGCCGCAACCCATTCCCGACAAAGGAGCAGGTTTCCGGATCGTCTTCGATCACCAAAATGCGCATAACCGAAGCCTCGCTGCGTCAGTAGCGTCACTTCTTGGAAATAAATTTTATTTCCTATTACTCACAAACCTGCAGCGACGCAACATCGCACTGCGACTCTTCGAGCCTACCATCGCAGGGTCTCGAAGACGATCGGAGAGCGAGGATATTTTCTTCTCTCTTACCGTCGGAACCCGCGCTGAAAACGGATCGAAATTTACATTGCGTGTAAGGTTTCTGTTTTGATTGCCGACCGTAAACCTTCTCGTCAAACTGAACGGCGTGACAGAGCGCATATTCGCGCGTCACGCGGGGTTTTGTCGGCGGTCTGCTGCTGACGCGCGCCTCGTGCATTCCAGCCGACGACGCTTTCGACGCACGTATTTCAACCGCGCAAGAGTGGTTTCATGAAAGACGGACGCACTGGCGATGGCAGCGGAGAGAGCGCGCTCCGCAACGGGGACAGAGACAAGACGCCGGAACGGCCCGCAGCCCGGACGCCGGCACGCGCCAGCTCCAACAGCGTGTCCCGTCGCGATTTCATAGGAAACGTCGCCAAATCGGCCGGCGTCGCCTGCCTCGCAGCCGTCGCCCTCGACCAATACATCCGGACCGCCCGCGCAACTGATGCGAAAGCGCTGCGGCCACCCGGTGCCATCAAGGAAGAGGAGTTCCTGGCCGCCTGCGTCCGATGCGGGCTCTGCGTGCGGGCCTGCCCCTACGACACGTTGAAGCTCGCGACCATGGGCGAGGAGACTGCCCTCGGCACGCCCTACTTCGTAGCCCGCGACGTGCCCTGCTTCATGTGCGACGACGTTCCCTGCGCTAAGGCCTGCCCCACCGGCGCACTCGATCGCGAGATCCCCAACATCCGCCATGCCGACATGGGGATTGCCGTGCTCGTCGACCACGAGACGTGCCTCAACTACAAGGGCATGCATTGCAGTATCTGCTATCGTGTCTGCCCCATTCGCGACGAAGCCATCACGCTCGAGAAGCAGACCATTCACGGGCGGCCGATGATCATTCCGACCGTACATTCCTCGAAGTGCACCGGCTGCGGTACCTGCGAGAAGCAATGCGTGCTCGAGGAAGCGGCCATCCGCGTGCTGCCGCGTCCGCTCGGCCAAGGCAAGGCCGGCCGCAATCACGCGGGGCGGCCCGTGACTGGACACGGAACGCTGAAGCGAGATCTCTAGGATGGGTGCCCTCAAGCCGTATATCGAGCGCATGACGTCGGACGCGAGATCCTACGCGGCGGCGCGGCGGGGCTGGCTGTTCGCTCATCGTTTCTGGCTTATCCGGCGAATCTCGCAACTCGCCGTGCTCGGTATCTTCCTCACCGGCCCGTGGCTCGGCATCTGGATCGCGCGCGGCAACTTCGCTTCGAGCGAGATCGTCGGCGTTCTGCCGCTCGCGGACCCTTTCATCTTCCTGCAATCGCTTGCAGCCTGGCACAAGCCCATCGCGCTCGCCGTGATCGGCGTAGCGTTCATTTCGGCGTTCTATTTTCTCGTCGGCGGACGGGCGTATTGCAGCTGGGTCTGTCCGGTCAACGTCGTGACGGACACCGCCTATTGGCTGCGCGAGAAGCTGGGCCTGACGCGCGACCGCAAGCTCGACAAGCGCACGCGCATCTGGGTGATGGTGGCGGCCCTCCTCGCGTCTGCGTTGAGCGGAACGATCGCATGGGAGTTCGTCAACCCGGTGAGCCTGCTTCAGCGCGGCCTCATCTTCGGCATGGGTGCGGGATGGGGCGTCATCGCCGCCGTTTTCATGCTCGACCTTTTCGTGACGCGGCGCGGCTGGTGCAGCCACCTGTGTCCTGTCGGCGCCTTCTACGGGCTGATCGGATCCAAGAGCGTGGTACGGGTGAGTGCCATCAACAGATCCGCCTGCACGGATTGCGGTGCCTGCTTCAAGGCGTGCCCGGAGCCTCACGTCATCACGCCCGCCCTCAAGGGAGCGGGCACACACCTGATCCTGTCCGGCGATTGCACGAACTGCGCGGCCTGCATCGACTCCTGCTACATTGATGTCTTCCAGTATGGAAGCCGCTTTGCGGCCAAGCACGACCCGAGCCGATTCCTCATCGAGCCGCATGGGGTGCCGGCCTCTCAACGGCGCGAGACCGCCGCCTGAGACCCTGACGCTTGCCTCACATGCACTTGCGCAGCGTCTCGCAGATCTTGTGGGCATCGTAGGGCTTGTCGACACGGAGCTTGTCGCGATCCTCGAAGCGCAAGGCGCTGGCGCCGTATCCCGTCGCAAAGATGTAGGGAATGTCGCGCTCGTTCAGAACGTCCGCGACGGGCGCAGAGGTCTGGCCAGAGCCGAGGTTCACGTCCAGCACCGCCGCGTCGATCGAATTGAGAGAGATGCATTCGAGGGCCTGGCGCGTGTCGTAGGCCGGGCCGACGACGATGCATCCCGCATCCTGCAGGATGTCCGCGAGCACGATCGCGATGAGAGGCTCGTCCTCCACCACCAGGATGCGCTTACCGTTCAGCGGATCCATGTCATTACCCGTCGATCGGAAGGAATAGTTCACACGAAATACCTCTGTCGGTGAATTCGCAGGCGTATTCGCCGTTCGATTGCGCCGCCAAGGACTTCAAGAGGCGCGTGCCGAAGCCGACGTGGCTCGGCTCGACGGCCGGCGGCCCGCCGTTCTCCTTCCACCTGAAATGCAGCCGCTGCTTCTGCGGCGCGGGGTCGACGCTCCAGGAGATGGCGATCTTTCCGTCGGGCACGGAGTAGGCCCCATATTTGACCGCATTGGTGAGAAGCTCGTGGATGGCCAGGGTGACGGATATGGCATCACGGGAAGACAGCACCACGTCCTCGCCATCGCGAAGGAGACGCGGTGTCTCGTCGCGATAAGGCGCGAACAGCGCATCGAGCACGTCGACCAGGCGCGCGCCGTTCCATTGGCTCTGGGTCAGAAGATTGTGGCCGGTCGCCAAGGCGTGGATGCGAGACAGGAAGCGGTCCTTCTGCTCGCCCTGCGCGCCCATCATGCTCTGCAAGGCAATGGACTGCACCGTGGCCAGCATGTTCTTGACACGATGATTGAGCTCGTCGATCAGCAGCGAGCGGGCTTCCTCGGCCTGCTTTCTTTCGGTTATGTCGAGCGCGAGCCCCGTCAGGGAGCCTGGCAGACCATTGACGCCGGGAACGTAGTGGCCCTGCTCACGCAGCCACCGGATCGTGCCGTCGCTGTGCTTCACGCGCAGCTCGGCCTCATAGGCGCCACGCGTGACGATGGCCTTTTGCCATGCTTCCGTGACGGCGCCCACGTCCTGCTCATGTATCCTCTTCAGCCACTCGTCCGTCGGGCACGTGCTGTCCTCGGGAGGAAGCCCGAGAATCACGTTCAGGCTTTCGTCCCACTGGCTCATGCGATTACTGAGATCATGCCGCCACGTTCCCATCTTCGCTGCGGCGAGGGCCTGGCGGAAACGTTCCTCGCTCTTGCTCAGACGCGCCGTGGAGGCCTCCAGCTCCGACGTTCGTTCCGCCACGCTCCGCTCGAGGTTTGCGGCGAGGCGCTCGAGCTCGCGCGCCTTGCGGTAAAGCTCGATGAAGACTTTCACCTTGGCACGCAGGATCTGCGGAACGACCGGGACCGGGACGTAGTCCACCGCGCCGAACTCGTATCCGCGGATGCGATCGAGATCAGAGAGAAGAACAGCGGAGATGAAGATCACGGCGATGTTCTGAAAGCGGGGATGCTCGCGAATGAGCTGAACGAGCTCGAATCCATCGAGATCCGGCATGCAGACGTCCACGAGAACGACGGCGACATCCGTCTTCAGGAGAACTGCCAGGGCCTCGTTTGCCGAGTTGGCGGAGATCAGATTTTCTCCCAGGTCACGCAGGATCACCTCGTAGCTCAGGAGCTTCGAAGGTTGATCGTCCACGAGCAGGATGTTCACTGCTTCCGGCAGCACGTCGTCCCTCCTAGCGGTGCAGCCACATGCGCAACGAGGCCAGCAACTGCTCCGTGTTGACGGGTTTCGCCAAGTAGTCCGAAGCTCCCGCTTCCAGACATTTCTCCCGGTCGCCCTTCATGGCTTTCGCCGTCAGGGCGATGATCGGCAGCCGCCTCCATTTCCCTTCGGCGCGAATGGCCTGCATGGTTTCATAGCCATCCATCTCAGGCATCATGATGTCCATGAGAACGATGGAAATCTCAGGGCTTTCCCGCAAACACTCGATCGCCTCGGCGCCGTTTGTCGCGGTCAAGACGTTCATTCCCCGCCGTTCGAGCACACTGCTCAGCGCGAAAATGTTGCGGGCGTCGTCATCCACCAGAAGCGCCGAACGGCCCACCAGCGCGTCGTCCGAGCGATGGAGGCGCTCGAGCATGCGCTGCTTCTCAGGCGGCAGATCGGGCACGACGCGATGCAGGAAGAGCGCGGTCTCATCCAGGAGACGCTCCGGCGATTCCACACCCTTGACGACGACACTGCGCGCCATGGAATGCAGCTTTTGATCGTCTTCCGCAGACAGCTCGCGGCCCGTGAATACGACCACGGGAATGCTGGACAGCTCGGCGTCGTCGCCCAACGTCTCCAGGATCTCGAAGCCCGTCATGTCGGGAAGCTTGAGATCGAGCACGACGCAATCAACGGGTGTCACGCGTAGATAGCTCAAGCACTCGGCGCCGTTCGAAACCGTGTCGATGTCGATGTCCTCGTGGCTCAGCAGCTCCCTGATGCCCATCTGCTCGGCCGGATTGTCCTCCACTACGAGAAGTCGGCGGCGCCGGTTCGCGCTGAACTCCTTGATGCGCTCCAGCGCCTCGCGAAGGACTTCAGTCGTTGCCGGCTTGGTGAGGAAGGCGAACGCGCCCTGAGCCAGTCCGTGCTGACGATCCTCGTCCAGTGTGACGAGTTGCACCGGAATGTGACGTGTGGCCGGGTTCTGCTTGAGCTGACTCAGTACGCTCCACCCCAGCATGTCCGGCAGGAAGACGTCGAGTGAGATGGCGTTGGGATTGAACTCGTTGGCGAGCGCCAGCGCGTCGGCTCCCCTCTGCGTGATAACGACCTTGAAGCCGCTGTCCTTGGCGAGGTCGGCGACGATGCGTGCGTAGTGCGGATCGTCCTCGACGACCAGAAGGACAGCATCGCCGGACGCGATGTCGTCCCGATCGTCCTCAACGGTTTCCACCACGCGCTCCGGCAAACGGAGCACCGGCGGCTCGAGACGCGTCCTGTTCCGGGCCACCGTCTCCGCATCCGCGACCACGCTCACCGGCGCCGAATATTTCTGCGGCAGGAAAAGGGTGAACGTGCTGCCCTTGCCGGGCGTGCTGTGCAACTGGATCTCGCCGCCGAGAAGGCTCGACAGCTCGCGGCTGATCGCGAGGCCCAATCCCGTGCCGCCGTACTTTCTGCTGGTGCTGGCATCCGCCTGCTGGAAGGCCTCGAAAATGATCTTCTGCTTCTCCGGCAGAATGCCGATGCCGGTATCCGTCACCTCGAAGGCGATCACGGACGGCGCGCCATTGAGCGTTGGATGGTCATAGCTCCAGCCGCCGGTCGCCGACGAGACCGTGAGCTTGACGCCGCCGCTCTCGGTGAACTTGAAGGCGTTCGAAAGAAGGTTCTTGAGCACCTGCTGAAGCCGTTTCGCGTCGGTGACGATGCTGCGGCCCAGCGTCGGACTGAGGTCCACATCGAACGACAGACTGCGGTTCTCGGCCTCGTGGCGGAACGGGCGCGCGATGGAGTCGAGCAGGCTCGGCAGATGCAGCTCTTCCGCATCGACGGACACTGTTCCGGATTCGATCTTGGATAGATCGAGGATGTCGCTGATGAGGTTCAACAGATCGCTTCCGGCTCCGTGAATGGTACGGGCAAACTCCACCTGCCTGTCGGAGAGGTTTCCGTCTGCGTTCTCGCTCAACTGTTGGCCCAGAATAAGGATGCTATTGAGCGGCGTTCTGAGCTCATGGGACATGTTCGCCAGGAATTCGGACTTGTACTTCGAGGTGAGCGCGAGCTCGGTCGCCTTCTCTTCGAGCGCTCGGCGGGCGTGCTCGATCTCCTGATTCTTGGCCTCCACCTCGACGTTGCGCTCGGCAAGCTGCTGTGCCTTCTGGCCGAGTTGATCGTTCGTCGTCTGCAGCTCCTTCTTCTGCTCCTGCAGCTCCTGGGCGAGCTTCTGGCTCTGCTTCAGAAGCGCTTCGGTCTGCATGGTGGCTTCGATGCTGTTGAGAACGATGCCGATGCTGGCGGTCAACTGCTCGAGGAAGGTGAGGTGGGCCTTGTCGAACTCGTAGAGCGACGCGATGCCGAGCACGGCCTTGAGCTGCTCTTCGAAGACCACGGGCAGCACGACGATGCTGCGCGGCCGGGTTTCCAGCAACCCGGCGCCCACCGGAACCACGTCCTCGGGTATGTCGGTCACGAGAATGCGCTGCTTCTCGACAGCGCACTGGCCGATGAACCCCTTGCCCAGCTCCACGGTCTGAGGATAGCCGCGATCGGGATGATCGGCGTACTTGCCGAGAAGCTTGAGCTTCTGATTGTCGTCGGGGCTCATCTGATAGATGACGCCTTGCTGGCCGCGCACGAGGGGCACCAGCTCGGAAAGAAGCCTGCTGCCAACCGTGGTCAGATCACGCTGGCCCTGCAGCATGCCAGTGAAGCGCGCGAGGTTGGTCTTCAGCCAGTCCTGATCCGTGTTCCGCTCGGTGGTGAGGCGGAGATTGTCGATCATGGTGTTGATGTAGTCTTTCAGCTCCGCCACCTCTCCGCGGGCGTCCACCTGAATCGAGCGGGTCAAGTCTCCCTCGGTCACAGCGGTCGCCACCTCGGCGATGGCGCGAACCTGGTTCGTGAGATTGTCGGCAAGCAGGTTGACGTTGCCGGTGAGATCCTTCCACGTTCCGGCAGCGCCCGGCACGTTGGCCTGTCCGCCGAGGCGCCCCTCGACGCCCACTTCGCGCGCCACCGTCGTCACCTGATCGGCAAAGATGGCCAGCGTGTCCGTCATGTCATTGATGGTCTCGGCGAGGGCAGCGACCTCGCCCTTCGAATTCACGGTGAGGCGCTGCTTGAGATCTCCGCCCGCGACGGCATTCACCACCTTGACGATGCCACGCACCTGCTCCGTGAGGTTGGCCGCCATCACGTTCACGGTGTCGGTCAGATCCTTCCACGTACCGGCGACGCCAGGAACCTGAGCCTGGCCGCCCAACTTGCCCTCCGTGCCGACCTCGCGGGCGACGCGCGTCACTTCGGAGGCGAAGGCATTGAGCTGATCCACCATCGTGTTGATGGTGTTCTTGAGCTCCAGGATCTCGCCCTTCACGTCCACCGTGATCTTGCGCGAGAGGTCACCTCGCGCCACCGCCGTCGTCACCTCGGCGATGTTGCGCACCTGGGCCGTGAGGTTTCCGGCCATCGAATTCACGCTGTCGGTGAGATCTTTCCAGGTGCCTGCCACCACACCGGGCACGACGGCCTGCCCGCCGAGGCGGCCTTCGGTGCCCACCTCACGCGCCACGCGCGTCACCTCCGCCGCGAACGAGCGGAGCTGCTCCACCATCGTATTGAGCGTTTCCTTGAGCGATAGGATCTCGCCGCGCACGTCCACCGAGATCTTCTTCGAGAGATCGCCCTGGGCGATGGCGGTTGCGACCTCCGCGATGTTGCGCACCTGGGCGGTGAGGTTTGACGCCATGAAGTTGACGCTGTCGGTAAGGTCCTTCCAAGTTCCGGCGACGCCAGGAACCTGAGCCTGTCCGCCGAGCTTGCCTTCCGTTCCGACCTCGCGCGCCACGCGGGTCACCTCGCCCGCGAAAGCGTTCAACTGATCCACCATGGTGTTGATGGTGGCCTTCAGCTCGAGAATTTCGCCGCGCACATCCACCGTGATCTTGCGCGAGAGATCGCCCCGCGCCACGGCGGTCGTGACGTCGGCGATGTTGCGCACCTGCGTCGTGAGGTTTGCCGCGAGCAGGTTGACGTTGTCGGTCAGATCCTTCCACGTGCCCGCGACACCCGGGACATTGGCCTGCCCGCCGAGACGGCCTTCCGTACCCACCTCACGCGCCACGCGCGTCACCTCTCCCGCGAAGCGGTTGAGCTGATCCACCATCGTGTTCAGCGTTTCCTTGAGCTGCAGGATCTCGCCGCGCACATCGACCGTGATCTTGCGCGAAAGGTCTCCGTTGGCGATCGCGGTTGCAACGTCGGCGATGTTGCGCACCTGATTGGTGAGGTTGGAGGCCATGGAATTGACGCTGTCGGTCAAATCCTTCCAGGTGCCCGCGACGCCCGGCACCTGGGCCTGCCCCCCGAGCTTGCCTTCGGTGCCGACCTCACGGGCGACGCGCGTCACCTCGGCGGCGAAGGCGTTGAGCTGATCCACCATGGTGTTGATGGTCTCGGCAAGCTGAAGGATCTCGCCGCTGACGTTGACGGTGATCTTCTTGGACAAGTCTCCGAGCGCCACGGCGGTGGCGACCTCGGCGATGTTGCGCACCTGCCCGGTGAGATTCGACGCCATGGAATTGACGCTGTCGGTGAGATCCTTCCAGGTACCCGCGACGCCGCGCACCACGGCTTGGCCGCCGAGCTTGCCTTCGGTGCCGACCTCACGGGCGACGCGTGTCACCTCGCCCGCGAATGCGTTGAGCTGATCGACCATCGTATTGATGGTTTCCTTCAGCTCCAGCACCTCGCCGCGCACGTCCACCGCGATCTTCTTCGAAAGGTCTCCGTTGGCGATGGCCGTGGACACCTCGGCGATGTTGCGCACCTGGGTCGTCAGGTTGCTCGCCATCGAGTTCACACTGTCGGTGAGGTCCTTCCAGGTGCCCGCAACGCCGCGCACATCCGCCTGGCCACCGAGGCGGCCTTCGGTGCCCACCTCACGCGCCACGCGCGTCACCTCGAAGGCGAAGGCGTTGAGCTGATCGACCATCGTGTTGATGGTCTCCTTGAGCTGAAGGATCTCGCCGCTGACGTTGACGGTGATCTTCTTCGAGAGGTCCCCGCCGGCGATGGCGGTGGCGACCTCCGCGATGTTGCGCACCTGGTTGGTGAGGTTGCCAGCCATCGAGTTGACGTTGTCGGTGAGATCCTTCCAGGTACCGGCGACGCCCGGAACCTGTGCCTGACCGCCGAGACGGCCTTCGGTGCCCACTTCACGCGCGACGCGCGTCACCTCGGAGGCAAAGGCATTGAGCTGGTCCACCATGGTGTTGATGGTGTTCTTCAGCTCCAGGATCTCGCCCTTCACGTCCACCGTGATCTTGCGCGAGAGATCGCCGCGCGCCACGGCCGTCGTCACCTCAGCGATATTGCGCACCTGCGTCGTGAGGTTCGCCGCCAGCAGGTTCACGTTGTCGGTCAGGTCTTTCCAGGTGCCCGCGACGCCCGGCACGACAGCCTGGCCGCCGAGACGGCCTTCCGTGCCGACCTCGCGGGCGACGCGCGTCACCTCCGCCGCGAACGAGCGGAGCTGATCCACCATGGTGTTGATGGCTTCCTTGAGCTGGAGGATCTCTCCGCGCACGTCCACCGTGATCTTCTTCGAAAGGTCGCCGTTGGCGACTGCGATGGTGACGTCGGCGATGTTGCGCACCTGGGCCGTGAGGTTCGAAGCCATCGAGTTCACGCTTTCGGTGAGGTCTTTCCAGACGCCCGTCACCTCGCTCACCTGGGCCTGACCGCCGAGCTTTCCATCCGTGCCCACCTCACGCGCCACGCGCGTCACCTCGGAGGTAAAGATCGAGAGCTGGTTGATCATCGTGTTGACGATGGTGGCCGAGCGCAGGAAGTCGCCGGCGAGCGGGCGGCCGTCGACATCGAGACGCATCTTCTGCAGCAGGTCTCCCTGCGCGACCGCGCGAATGGTGCGCGTGACTTCCGCCGTCGGCCACAAGAGGTCGTCGATCAGGGAGTTGATGGAGGATTCCATTTCGCCCCAGGCACCGGCCGGAGTGCCGATGCGCACGCGCAGCTTGGTCTTTCCCTCGCGCCCGACCACCTCTCCGACGCGATCGAGCTGCTGGGCCATGCGCTCGTTCGTCGAGACGATCTCGTTGAAGGCATCGGCCACCCGCCCCCACAGATCGGGCCAATCGCCCGGCAGCCTCACAGAGAAGTCACCCTGACGCATGGCCTGGAGATTGTACAAAAGCTCGCCGAGGTGGCCGCTCATGTCCCGGCCGTTCGCGGGCTTTGCGAGGGGGACTTCCTCTGAGGACGCTACGCCTGGGCCTAAGTCGGTCATCTAGTTGCTCCGAACGAGATACGTATCGGTTGCGTCAAAGCGTGGACGAGAGCACGTGCCGTCACTATCCCCGTCGGGGCTTGTTCTTCAGAACGATTGCGAAGACGATGAGAAAAAACGTGAGGAGCCGCACGAAGTAGTAGACCGGCTCATGCTCCTCCAACGACGGATTGACGCCGAGATAGAAGCGGCCGATGCCGTCGACACCGAAAGCGACGGCGAACAACAGAAAAAATACGTCCCGCGTCTGCCGCCAGAACTTGAGGAAGAAAAGCGAGGCCATCAGAGAGGCCATCGCCACGGCACCGAGCAGAACGGAGTTGACCTGATCGTTCATTCCGAATCCCACACCAAGCCATAGAGGAGGATCATCATCGCGCCGAGCGCGCTCGCCGTGCGCCACAACGAAAGGTCACCATCGGGAATGACAAGCTTGTCGATCACCAGCAGAAGATTGTTGATGGTGAGACCCGCGAAGCAAAGTCCGCTCCAGAGCAGCAGGCGGTAGCCGCTCTTCGCGTAAGCATTCAGCAAGAGGTACGTGCACAAGAGGGCCGTCATGGCACAGAGGCTGTAGATGGTCGCGACGATCATCCACGGTCCTTTCTCAGTTTGAACGCATTGGCGAACTCCCGAATTCGGCGCGGCTTCGAGTGGATTATGTTGGTAACGGCGATGAGGTTGCTCTTGTAGGTCTCGGCCAGACGCGCCACCATTTGCTCAATCTCCGGAGAACGAGCGGCATACCGGTATATTCCGTCCCGGCACGCGAGCAGTCCGTCGTTGCACAGATTGGCAAGGATCTCCTCCGTGCTCTGCTCTGAGATATAGAGTCGTCTGGCCGTGGAGGTGACATCCCAAACCTCTTCCTCGTGGCGGCGTAGAAGAAGCAGAGCCTCTATCTGGGCGATCGAATCGATGTGCCTCAGGATGAAGTCCTGAAGATCCAGAGGTACTGGGCTCTCCGACATTGTTCTTCTGGACTCACCCCTTTGTGCTGCGTGATAGGCAAACTGCGCCAGCCGATGTGACAGTCATCGGCCGGGCTCAGCGGACGGATCGACAAAAAAAGTCTAGCTCTCGTGCACCCCGATAGCGGCGAACTCAGCAAAACGCGGCACGGGCGCGAAGGTTCCCATCTGAGGCCGAAGAAAATTGGAGCCGCCGGCGGCGGTGCTACGAGGCCGTCATCCTGACCTCTGCTGGAGCACTCTTTCGCCAGATCCTGGCCTCTAACGGATGATTGCAAAACGCAGCGAGCTCGCCACCCCAAAGGGGTGCTGGCTCACTGATCGTGACGTCTTTGAAAAGGGTGCGCGGGGCCGGACGCGGAATGCTCTAGAAGAGATCCATCCAGCGGTTCATCACGCGCTCACCGAACGCGCGCTGAGCAGCGTCGAACTGCGCGAACTCACGGTCCATCCTCGCAGCCATGTCCGCGATCTCCGCCTCGGAATGGCCGGTCTCGGACGAGAGTTCCCTGCGAAGCCAGATGTCCACGACCTCGCGCTCGGCTTCGAAGTGGCACTGGAAGCCATAGGTCTTCGCACCCACGCGATACACCTGGTTTGGAATATTGTCGCCGTGCATCAGGTGAACGGCCCCCGGCGGTAACGCCAGCGTGTCGTTGTGCATCTCAAAAAGCGGAATGCTCTCGGGTGTATCGTGGAGCAGCGCATCCGATGCGGCTTCGGGCTTTACCCTGAGCTCCGTGAACCCGAACTCGAAGAAGCCTTGCGGCATGGCACCGCCGCCCAATGCGCAAGCGATGCTTTGCGCGCCGAGGCAGGATCCGAATACCGGCTTTTCGTTCTCGTGAAACGCGCGGATCGTACGGAACAGGCCGTCGAAATAATCTGCATAGCGCGGATCGTGAGCACCGATCTCGCCGCCGAACACGATCAGCCCGTCAAACTGCTTCGTTTGTTCGGGGAGCGCGTCGCCCTTCAACCTGAACGACCAGTGGAGGTCGGCCCCCCGATCCTGCACGACTTTTCCGATGCATCCTGTTTCTTCGACACCGGCCATGCCGCCGGGCATGATGGCGAGAATCTTCACGGGAACGGTCACCAGGGTCTTCCAGCTCTCGAATGAAGGATCGCCTCTCGGCGACGCGTGGTCTCTACTTTTTCGATTTCGCGGGCTTCGGCATGAGGTTGTACAAACTCACGCGCGTCGCCTCGATGTGCATTTTCATGCGCTGCGCGGCAAGCTCGCTGTTCTGGCTCTCGATCGCCGCGTAGATACCCTGATGATGATCGTTCGCGCGATCCTCCAGGCGGTTGAACACCTTTCCGACGGGCAGGAACATCGCCGCGCGCGATTGCTCGACCGCCTCGAAAAGAAAATGGTTCATGGACGCCTCGGCGATGGCGAGATGAAACTCGGAGTCGCAGGCGAAGAAGCGTGCGATGTTGGAGATGTTCGCGCGGCTTTCCTTGTTCGCACACAGCGCATCCATTTCGGTGAGCGCACTGCGCAGGCGGGCGAGATGCTTCTTGTCGCGCCGCACGGCCGCGAGCGAAGCTGCAGCGCATTCGTTCGCCAGCCTGTATTCGAAGAGGCTGTCGAGAAGACCCCTCTGGGTCTCCATGTAGGCCTCGATCTCCGCATTGTTCAGCCGGTTCTGGCCGAGCACGATGAGACCTCCCGCAGCGCCGCGCTTGACCGCGAGCAATCCCTCGCCTTCGAGTACGCGGATCGCCTCGCGGATCGTCGTTCTAGATACGAGCATCTGCGTGGCCAAATCCCGCTCGGGAGGGAGCTTGTCTCCCGGCATGAAGCGGCCGAGGAAAATTGCCTTGCGAAGCTGCTCGACGACCAGCTCGTAAGTCGCTGTGGCCCTGATGGAGCCGATCGAATGATCCGGCTGTTTAACGGGAGCAGAGGGGTTCACGTGTTTTGCTCTCATTGTCTATGCGCGCGCTTTGTGCACATGCACAATGATATAGCACCTATTGGACCAATGGTCTAATGATTGATTGGTTGCTCTTAGCCTGTGACGATGTGCCCATTGAGGTCAATCAGTTTCGAAAAGCAATTCACGTTTTTTGCTAAGAGAAAGAGAAACGGCATCAGGCGGATTTTCCGCCTAATGCTTCGGCCATATGACGGGCGCACTCGCCGAGCGCCGCGTCTGCTTCCGGCAAAAGACCGCGAAGCGAAACGAAGCCATGGATCATGTCCTCGTAGCATTTGTGCTTCACCTCGACACCGCTTGCCGCGAGCTTGCGAGCGAAGTCCTGGCCCTCATCACGCAGGGGATCGAAACCGGCGGTGATGACCAGGGCTTGCGGCAGCCGCGATAGATCTTTCGCGAGCAGCGGAGAGGCCAGCTCGTCGCCTCCGTCACCGTTGGGGCCAAGGTAGCTCGCGATATAGAAGGGCATGCTGTTCAGGAGGTAGCCCTTCGAGTAGAGGCGCTTCGACTCGTTCTGGCTCGTGAGGTCCGTCACCGGGTAGATGAGAAGCTGATACCTGATTTTCGGGCCGCCTTTGTCCCGGGCCTGGAGGCAGGCCGCGATTGCAACGTTGCCGCCCGCGCTGTCGCCGCCGACTGCGATCCGATCCGGATCGACGCCGAAGGCGGCTGCGTTGGCGCTCATGTATTCAGCGACCGCGTAGGCATCGTGTGCTGCCGCGGGGAAGGGGTTTTCCGGGGCCAGCCGATAGGCCGGCGACACGACGAGACAGCCGGCCTTGCTGGCGAGAACCCGGCAAATGGAATCGTGCGTGTCGATGTCGCCGCGGATGAAGCCGCCACCGTGGTAGTAGATCAGAAGGGGGCGCTTTTCACCGACGAGCCCCTCCGGCTGATAGGCCCGCGCGGGGATGGATCCTGCGGGGCCTGGTATTTCGAATTCCCAGACGCGCCCCATATGGGGGGCCGGCGCATCCACGCCCGCCATATCTCCCTTCCACTCTTTTCTCGCCTCGTTCGGATCCTGCACCTCCACCGGAACGGCATTGGGGTTTTCAGGCTGAGACAGGATGTTTTTCAGGGTGGGGTGCAATTCGCTCATAAGGGGACCACGTAGATTGTCGTTGAAGGAAACGGAAAGCGAGAAACGCGGGCTCAAACCGTCTTGAAGTAGCGCTTCAGCTCGTACGGCGTGACCTGCTCGGCCTGCCACGCCAGCCAGTGCTGCCACTCGATGTCCCGAGAGGCCGCGTAGTGCTCGACGAAGGCGCTGCCCAGGTAATCCTTGGCGATCTCGGAATTGCGGAACATCTCGGTCGCTTCGGGCAAGGAGGACGGCAGGCGCGCCCAATTGGGATCGAGCGCGGCATTGCCTTCGGCGCCTGCGAGCGGCGCGAGCTTGCTCGTCAGTCCCAGGTGACCGCCGGCGAGCATGGCCGCAAGGACCAGATACATATTGGTATCGGCGCCCGGCACGCGATGCTCGAAACGGAAAGCGTTGCGGCCCGGCTGGCGGATGGCGCGCAGCGCGGCACTCCGGTTGTCGTAACCCCAGGATGCATTCTCCGGCGACCAGGACTTGTAGTCGAACCGGCGGTACGAGTTGACGTTCGGCCGGAACAGGATCGAGAACTCCGGCATCGTCTTGATGAGGCCGGCCGCGTAGCTCAGCGCCGGGTCCGACATTGTGGTCCGCGCGGGATCGAAGAACGCGTTCTGCCCGTTCTGCCAAAGGCTCTGGTGCACATGGCCGCCGGACCCGGACTCGCCGATCTTCCATTTGGCCATGAACGTCGCGACCAAGCCACGCTCCGCACAGAGCGCGCGGAAATAGGATTTGGCGCGCGTTGCATTGTCGGCTGCTGCGACAGCCCCGGCAGGCGCGAGCGCGAACTCCAAGGCGCCGAACCCGAGCTCGGTGTGGAACGCTTCCACCTCCACGCCCGCGCCGCGCATCCGCTGCATGAAAGCGCATGCCAGCTCGCGCACGCCGTCCGATTCCGCAAGCCGATAGGCATTGTGCATGGCGCCGAGGGGCTTCATCTCGTGATGGCGGCCTTCCGCCATAAGCCCCTCGTCCGCATGCATGACGAATGCTTCGAACTCGATGCCGAACATGGGTTCGTAGCCCGTCTCCTGGAAGCGGGACGCCACCTTCTTCAGGAGGGACCTCGGCGCGAGCGGATAAGGCGAGCCGTCGGGATTGTACATGTCGTAAATGACGGCGGCGGTGTTCTCGCGCCAATTGAGCGGCACGGCCGTGTCCGGATCCGGACGGGCCTTCATGTCGGGGAAGCCGTTGTCGAAGGAGCTGTGCCTCGTCACCCAGACGTCGTCGACCGGCGTAAACTGATAAACGATGGTGCAGAAAGCGCCTTGCGAATCCGGCTTCACCTTCGCGGCCGGCAGGAACTTGCCGCGGAGCGCGCCGTCTAGATCGACGGTCTCCATCTGCACGAACTCTATTCCCTGCTCCGGCAGGCTTCCCAAATCCAGTCGCTTGGCTGGCGCGGCCATTCTTGATCCCAGCTTTCCGTTTCTATTTCTTCTGTGCGGCGCCGCCGATATGGGCGGGTTTCGTCATGCCTACCCGCTCGTAAATCGACTGCGGCACCAGCTTCGGATCCTTGTAGACGTACCAGGTGCACTTCCCGCCGGCTTTGGCATCAGGCCACGTGGGCGGATCGACGACACGCGTCGGATAGCCGAACCTGCGCATCGGCATGCGCTCGTTCAGCGCGCAACAGTGAACGCAGTAGAGGCACACGCCCTTCTTGTTCCAGGCCCACTCGTGCTCGGATGTGGTGACACCGAAGCCGTAAGGCGGCTCCATGCGCGGCGGCAGGCCGGTGTCCGGATCATCGCGATAGGTGCGCCCGCCGGAGCCGCACGGATCGAAGCGCATCCCCCAGCGGTCCTCCTCCTCGAACACTTCGATGGTGCCGAGGCGTCCGGGCCCGCTCAGGTGCCCCCGCAGGCCTTCGAGCGCATAGTGCATCAGAAGGTCGAACGAGCGCGGCCAGGGATTGTTGTCCACGTCGTAACGCACATAGTAGGCGTACATCGGCGCCATGAGCGCATCCCACAGCTCACCGATACAGCTTTCTCCGATCTGCTTGGCCGCGACGTCGACAAGGCCGTAGACCCAATCGCATTTTCTATCGTGGGTGTCGCGCCAGAGCTGGCGTGCCTGCTCGAGCTCGGCGCTCGCCTGATCGGCATGACCCGCCACGCACGACGACGCGCACGCTTCGATCAGCGCGTTGTAGCGCGCCCAGCCGGCCTCGGGATCGAACTCCGTGCCGTCGGCGTTCTTCACCAGATCGCGGATGCGGCGCTCCTCGGCGTCGATCACCTGGGTCGCGACGCCGCGCGCTTCGAGAAACGCCCGTATCTCGACGATCCAATCCCGATAGAGCTCGTGCGCCTCGACCGCCTCGCGGATGGTATAGCGCGCAAGCTCGGCCGCGTCCTGGAAGCGACCTTCGGCGAGAGCCTTGTCAGCCAGCACGTACGTAGAGGCCGCGTGATCCAGATATCCGCCTCGACGGATCTCGTAGCCGATGGCTTCGTGATGAACCAGCGGCGAGGCGCTTTCCCGGCTTCCTGTCATGATACATCTCCGCCGGCGGCACGATCCTGGCTCCGGCGACGCCAGATCTCATCGATTTCGTCACCGCCGACCAGTCCGTGCGGCCGCAGGATCATGCACAGCACAATGGTGACGCCCAGGAAGACGCCGGTAAGGCCGAACATCTCGGGCAGCTTGATGCCTGCGAGCGACGGTCCGTTCTCGAGATAGCGCGTGATCTCGAAGCCCACCGTCATGACAACGGAGCCGATCACCGCCCCGCTCACGCTGTAGACGCCGCCGACCACGAGCATCGCGAGCGTGAGGAAGGTAAGATCGAAGTAGAAGCTTCTCGGGCTGATGGTGCCCACAAACAGCGAGAAGAGGACGCCCGCGACGCCGAGCAGCGCCGCGCTCAGAACCCATGCCGCCAATCGCAGCCGCTTGATGCGAACGCCCATGGCGCTCGCAGCGGCGATATTCTCGCTGGCGGCGCGCAGCTGAAGGCCCCATCGGGAGTCTCTGAACAGGCGCGCCACGAAAATCGCGGCGATGGCGCAGAACGCGGCCCACCCCAATGTGGCCTTAACGGGAACGCCGTATATGGCGCGGGGGCCGCGCGTGAGATCCACCCAGTTCATGATCACAACATGCACGATGACGAGCAGCGCAAGCGTTGCGATAGACGCCGGGGTTCCGGTCTGCCGCACCAGCATCGAGCCCACCAGAAAGGCGATCACGACGGTCACCAGCAGGGCGATGGCGACGCTGGTCCAGATCCCGAACTCCATGCCCGCGAGCCCGAACGGCGCGTTGGCGAGCGCGGTCTTCTTTATCGCAATGGGCGTCACGAGAATGGCAACCGTGTAGGCTGCGATCCCCATGAACGCGATGTGTCCGTAGTTCGTGATCCCGGCATTGCCCATGAACACCTGGAGACCGATCACGGCGATCAGGTTCACCATGAAGATGAAGACGATGCGCTGATAGAACGGCTCGGCGAAGAGCGTGGCCGCCACCGCGATAAGCGCGACGATGGCCCCGAGCAGAAGGGCGCCTTTGGCCGATTGAACGAGGTTGCTCAAGACTTTTCTCCGAAATCCGGACGCTCGCCGAGAATGCCCTGAGGCCGGAACACCAGAACCACGCCGATCAGGAAGAACACGATCGCGTCTCTGAACCCTGCGATCTCCTGGGGCAGCACAACCTGGAGCGTGACCTCCGCGATGCCGAGGGCGAAGCCGCCCACGACGGCGCCCGGCAGGCTGCCGAAGCCACCCAGCACAGCAGCAACGAATGCCTTGAGCACCGGCGCAAAGCCCATGAAGGGGTCAACGGCGCCGCGCCGCGCCAGAATGAAGATTCCCGCGAGGCCCGCGAGAAATCCCGAGATTGCGAATGCGGTCAAAATCACGCGATCCGCCTTGATGCCCATGAGGCGAACAGTCGGTACGTCCTTGGCGGCCGCCCGCATGGCCAATCCGACGGTCGTGTAACGCAGCAACGCCACGAGCCCGATGATGGCCGCGATGGTGACGCCCGTTTCGAGCACCTGGACGATGGGAATCTGGACGGAGCCGAGGGAGATCGAGGACGCGATCCAGTCGGCGGTCGGAACGGCTTTCGGCCTGCTTCCGCCGAAGATGAGGGCGATGTTCTGGATGACGATGCTCGCGCCGAACGCCGTCAACATGCCGGTGGTCGGTGAGGCGTTTCGCACGGGCTTGAAGGCGATCCGCTCCAGCAGGAGCGCGGCCGCAACCGTCATCAGAACGCCGAAGGGAAGAACGAGGAGGGGGTCGCGCACGCCGAACATGAGCAAGAGGAACATCGCGTAGCCGCCGACGGTGATCATGTCACCATGGGCAAAATTGACGAGGTTCATCACGCTGAACACGATGGCAAGGCCGAGCGCCAACAGCGCATACTCGCCGCCGACGCTGAGGGCATTGAATGCCTGTTGGAGAATGTAATCCGACACGATCAGTGGCCCTCCAGACCGAGATACATCTCCATCACCTCGCCGGAAGCCTTGAGATCCGCGGCTTTACCTCCGAACACCAACGATCCGCTCGCAATCACGTATGCGGAATCGGCAAGATCGAGCGCCTCGTTGGCGTTCTGCTCGACAAGGAGCATGGTAAGGCCCTTGGAGCGCAATCCGTGGAGAAGCTCGAAGATCTGATCGACGACGCGCGGCGCGAGACCGAGCGATGGCTCGTCGAGCATCAACATCTTCGGGCGCGACATGAGCGAGCGCGCGATGGCCAGCATCTGCTGCTCGCCGCCCGACAGCATCCGCGCACGGGCTGCGTAGCGCTTGCGCAGAATGGGAAACAGCTCGAGGTACGTTTCGAGATCCTCGGCCACGCCGTCCCTGTCCTTGCGGCAGGCCGCGCCAAGCTGAAGGTTCTCGCCAACCGTGAGGTCGGCGAAGACGCGCCGTCCTTCCGGCGTCAGCGTGATACCGCGGGTGACGATCCTTTCGGTGGGCTCGCCCGTGATGTCGGCTCCATCGAGCCGGATCTTGCCGGCCGACGTGGGTGCGAGCCCAACCACAGACGACACGAGGCTCGTCTTTCCGGCGCCATTGGGACCAAGGAGGGCGACGATCTCGCCCCCCTTGACCTCAAGAGAAACGCCGCGGACAGCCTTGATAGGCCCGTAGCTCACATGAACGTTCTCGAGCTGCAACATCAGGGCGCCGCAACCCAGCTCGGACGAACGGTCTCGATGGGCGTCATCTTTCCATCCTTGACCTGCATGACGGTCATCTCCTTCAGGGGCACGCCGCCGCGATCCTTGTAAGTGATCGAGCCGGTGGTGATGCCCTTGAGATCCTGGATCTCCTTGATGGCGCCGTTGATGGCGGCGGAGTCGAACGAGTTCGCCTTTTCAACCGCCGCCTTCACCACCTCGACCGCCTCGCCGCCGAGGCCGAAGAAGATGTTCTGCACCTTGAAGCCTCTCTTGGTGCAATCATCATAGAAGGCCTTGAGGGCGCTGCCCTCGCCGGGGAACCCGTGGGTGACGAACGTGGCGAGCCCGGCGCCGCCCGCCGCGACCTCGGGGAACGACGGATCGTCGAAGCCATCGGTGCCGAACACGGGCATATCGAGACCCGTGGCCTTGATCGTGCGCACCAGAACGCCAGCGTCCGGTACGAGGATCGCCGCGAAGATCATGTCGGGCTTGTCGGCGATGTTTTTGATCTCGGTGACCTGCGCGTTGTAGTCAGCCAGACCGTGGTGGTAGTTGACGCGTCCGACGATCTTGCCGCCGAGCTTCTCGAAGGCCTTCGCAAAATACTCCGGCGTGACAGCCGAATAGGCGCCGACGTCGTTGGCAATCATCAACACGGCCTTGCGATGGCCGGCCTTGTAGGCAACTTCGGCGGCGCCGGCGGCGGAGGCGTTGTCTCCGAACGGCACGAGATATCCGTTCTCAGGAGAGGCAACGGGGAATGCGGGCTGCGTCGCGCCGACAGAGAGAACCGGAATGCTCTTGGGCAGGGCGAGCTGCGCGATCGGGATCAGGCCGTCGTCCGTGGGCGGCCCCAGAAGCACGTTCGCGCCCTGATCGATGAGATCCTGGCCAACGTTGCTCGCGGTCACCGCATCGCTCTTCGTGTCGCGAATGATGAGCTTGACGGGCTTTCCGAGAATACCGCCAGCCTCGTTGATCTGCGCCACGCGGCACGAAACGCCGTCCGGGCTGTCGTAGGGCGCCAAGCCGCCGGTCACAGCCGCCGCGTAGCCGATTACGAGCTGGTCAGCGGCGTTCGCCGGGCCGCTCCCAACCACGCCCGCAATGGCAATGGAGGTCAGCAATACGTCTCTCAGTCTCATTCGATGCTCCTTTAGCTTCCAGCGTGCTTTTTCGATCGCTCGTGTCCGATGTAGACCTCGATCACCCGCGGATTCCTGCGGATCTCCTCCGGCAGGCCGCTGGCGACGATCTCGCCCGCGTCCAGCACGAAAATTCGCTGGCACAGGGTCATGATGAAGCGAAGGTCGTGGTCGATGACGACCACGCCGCACCCGAACCGGTCGCGAATTCCCTTCACGGCCGAAATCAGCGCGGTGGTTTCGACAGCGTTCATTCCCGCCGCCGGCTCATCGAGGAGAAGAAAAGAAGGACCGAGCGCCAAGGCTCTCGCGATCTCGAGACGGCGCTGATTGCCGTAGGAGAGCGCGCCTGCTTTCCAATGCTGGATGCGTTCAAGCTCGAACCAGGCGAGCAACTCGCCGACATCGATCGCGGCAGTCTGCTCGGCGCGATCACGCTGGCCGCTCGTCAGCGCCACCTCGATGTTCTGGCGAACGGTGAGGCGCGTGAAGAGCTTGATGTTCTGGAACGTCCGCGCCAGACCTGCGGACATGCACAACTGCGGGCTGGTGTTGCTGACGCGGCGGCCGGCGATGGTGACCTCACCCTCGTCCACCTGCATCAAGGATGTAATCGCGTTGATGAGCGTAGACTTCCCGGCGCCGTTCGGACCGATCAAGCCGACAATCTCTCCAACGCCACAGTCGAGATCGACGCCCCGAAGAACTTTCAGCCCCCCGAAGCTCTTTCGCACACCGCTGACGACTAGGCCACTTACGCGGACATCAGGTGCTGCGTCGTCTCGGCGCTCTTGGGTATCCCCCATTACCTGCGTTCCGTTTCCCAACTCGTGAACCTAGTTCCAAATATCTAATATTGCCTTTGGTCTACATTTCAGTCCATAGTTTGATCTAAGTCAACAACAATTGTGCGTCACGCTATCGGTCTCACACCAAATGCGTGACGCGACGACGAAGGATCTCCGTGAATGGCTCTCGCGTGCCCGATCTCCAGACAAAAGCCTTGTCGGGACGCGGCGAATAACGAGATCCGGAGGGCGTTCCGGGCGCTCGCGCCCTCACAGCTTCGCCAGCAATCCTCCATCTACGGCGAGATCGATGCCGGTAATGAAGCGCGCTTTCTCCGAGAGCAGGAAAAGCGTGGCAGCAGACACATCTTCAGGTTGACCGATGATGCCGAGCGGGGTTCTCGCCTCCATGGCGGAGACGCGCTTGCTATCTACGTAGATGTCCGCGGTCATCGGCGTTGCGATCGATCCGGGGCAAACGGTGTTCGATCTGATTTTTTCGCGCGCGTACTGCATGGCGAGGGATCGCGAGAAAGACACGAGACCTGCCTTCGAAATCTGGTAGGCATCCGCCGGACCGCCGTCGATGATGTTCTCCATGTTCCTCAAGGCGACGACACTCGCGATGTGCACGAAGGATCCGCCGCCTGCCTTGCGAAGCAGCGGGAGGCTTTCTCTCACCACACGGATCGCGCCCGTAAGGTTCACGTCCATGGTCGCAGCAAATACAGCGTCGTCGGCCTTTTCGACGGAGCCATCACGCTCGAAGAAGCACAGCCCTGCTGCATTGACGACGCAATCGATCTTGCCGTGCGCCTTGTCGATCTCGGCGAACACGGCGCGGATGCTCGCGGCATCGCGCAGATCTCCCTGGAAGAAGCGCGCGCGCTCGAATCCTTTCAATTCCAGCGGTTCGGGCTTCAAATCGAAGGTGAAGACGCTTGCGCCCTCGCTCAGGAGATCGCGTGCGATCGCAAGGCCAATTCCTCCGCCCGCACCGGTAACGAACGCGATCTTGTTTTCGAATGTTTGGCTCATCGGTATAATCTCCAGACCATTGACGGCGCGGAACATGCCACCGAATGAGCGGCGTCGCATCTCAAAAAACTCACCGACGTTGCGCGAGCTTTCACGACATCAGCATCTGAACGAAGCGGAGACGATCTCAAATGACACTTGAAGGCAGGCGCGCAATCGTGACAGGGGGCGCAAGCGGAATCGGCGCTGCGATCGCCGAGCGGCTCGCGGCCGATGGCGCGCACGTCGCGGTCGCCGATCGCAACCTTTCAGGCGCCTCAACTCTCGCGAAAGACCTCTCGCAGCGCGGGCTTCGTGCAATTGCGGTGGAGGTGGACGTCGCCTCGTCCGCCTCTGTCTCGGCGATGATCGACACATGCGTGCGCGAACTCGGCGGGCTCGACATTCTGGTCAACAACGCGGGCATCGTTCATCGCGAGGATGGCGACGTCGAATCCACGACGGAAGAAGCTTGGGACACGACGCTCGCCGTCAATCTCAAGAGCATCTTCCTCTGCTCCAAGCATGCCATCCCGGTGATCGAACGGGGCGGCGGCGGCTCGATCGTCAACGTTTCCTCGATCGTTGCGATGATGGGCTCATTCCCGGCGCAGATCGCCTACACCGCGAGCAAGGGCGGTGTGCTGTCGATGACACGCGAGCTTGCCGTGACGCTCGCCCGGCGCAACATCCGCGTCAACGCGGTGTGCCCGGGCCTCACCGCGACGGCTATGGCGGCCCAGCTCGTGCAGGACGACGCGGCGTATCAGCTCCGGCGCCTGCATATCCCAATGGGCCGCATGGCGCGCCCGGAGGAGATCGCGGCGACCGTGGCGTTCCTGGCGTCCGACGAATCTTCCTACATGACCGGCCAGATGCTTCCCGTCGACGGCGGCATGACGGGTGCCTACCTCACGCCGCCCGATCCCTCCAACTAACGCGATCAGAGAGACACGATGCGCCACCTCGCCCGCGCATCCAACAATCAGGAAACCTAAATGACAACGACACTGGACGATCTCAGGCGCATGATCGAGGCCGGCACAATCAAGACCGTCGTATGCGGGCTTGGCGACTTGTGGGGACGCCTCGTCGGAAAGCGCCTGACGGGTAAGAACTTCCTGCAGTGCGCCTCCGGCTCCGAAGGCCTGCACGCCTCGGTCTATCTGTTCTGCACCGACATGGATATGGACCCGCGCCCGGGCTATGCGATCACGGGCTGGGACAAAGGATTCCAGGATTTCGTGATGAGGCCGGACCTCGACACGATCCGCATCACGCCGTGGATGCCGAACACCGCCTTCGTTCTATGCGACGCGGTGGACGAGACCACGGGCGAGCTTCTCCCGATCGCACCGCGCACCATTCTGAAACGTCAGATCGCACGGGCGCAAGCGATGGGTCTCGCATTCAAATGTGCAACCGAGCTCGAGTTCTTCACCTTCCGGGACACCTATGACACGGCTTGGCAGAAGAGATACCGGGGGCTCGATCCCACGTCGCGCTATCGCGGCGACTACCACATCCTTCAGTCGACGCGCGACGAGGAGGTGATCGGTGAGATCCGCGATCTCATGGAGGCTGCAGGCATCGAGATCGAGAATTCGAAGACCGAGTGGGGGCTCGGCCAGCAAGAGATCGCGCTGCGCTACACCGATGCGCTCGAGATGGCCGACAGGCACCTGATGTACAAGTGCTGGGTGAAGGAGCTCCTGAGCCTGCGCGGCATGTCCGCGACGTTCATGGCCAAGCCCTTCATCGACGAGGTGGGCTCGTCCTGCCACGTTCATATCAGCCTTTGGGACAGCGGCACGGGCCAGCCGATCAGCTACGACGCCGATTCGCACACTCACATGTCCGATCGCTTCGGCTCGTTCGTCGCCGGAATGATCGAGCATGGCCGCGAGTTCGCCCTGCTCGCTGCTCCCACCATCAATTCCTACAAGCGCTTCCGCACCACGTCGTTCGCACCCGTGCAGCTCGTCGTCGGCGGGGACAACCGGACGTGCGGCTTCCGTCTCGTCGGACACGGCAAGAGCTTCCGGGTCGAATCCCGCATTCCCGGCGCGGACGCCAACCCCTACCTCGCGCTCGCAGGAACCATCGCGAGCGGCCTCAACGGCATCGAGGCGCGGAGCCCGCACCCGGCGCTCTACACCGACAACGCCTACGAGGACGCCTCTCTTCCGCGCGTGCCCGGAACCATGCGGGAAGCGGTCACGCTGTTCTCGGCGAGCCAGAAGGTGCGGGCCGCCCTCGGCGACGAGGTGCACGACCACCTCAAGAACTTCTCGGAAAACGAACTCGATGCCTTCGAGCGCGAGACCGTCACCGACTGGGAGCTGATGCGCTACTTCGAGCGCATCTGATCTCGCGAAGCCATTTCAACAAATATCAAAACTATTCAAGCAAAGGACACGACATGACGGACGTGAAGAACGTCGCGCTGGTTACCGGCGGGACAGGCGGCATCGGCGGCGAGATCAACAAGAGGCTGGTGGACGCTGGCTACCTCGTGGTGGCAGCGGATATGAACGTTCCGCCCGAGGCTTCCACCAAACCCGCGACGGATCAACCGAACGGCGTCGTTCTCTATCGCATGGATGTTCGCAATGGGGCAGAGGTCGATGCGTGCGTCGCGTTCTGCACCACGCTGGGCAAGCTCAAAGTCGTCATCAATTGCGCCGGCCTTCTTCGCCATGGCCTGGTTGAGGACATCACCGACGACGCCTTGAATACGGTGTGGGACGTCAACATCGCGGGTGCGGCGCGCGTGTGCCGCGCGGCAAGCCCGCACCTCTCGGAAGGGGCCTCGATCATCAATATCTCGAGCGTAACGGCAAAGATCGGCCGCATGCGCGGCGGCGCCATGTACGGCTCCTCGAAAGCTGCCCTCGAGGCGCTCACGCGCTATCTCGCCATCGAGCTTGCGCCCCGCGGCATTCGCGTGAACGCGATCGCGCCGGGCTTCATCGCGGTGCTGCCCATGAGCGCCTCCATGCGCTTCATCGCCCATGCCGACAACGACCAGGACGCGCTGGCCTGGTGCATCGATCAAACGCCGATGGCCCGGCCTGGCCGGGCGGACGAGATCGCCGGCCCCGTGCTGTTCCTCGCCTCCGACGACGCCTCCTACATCACCGGCCACGTGCTGATGGTGGACGGCGGCGTGACGGCGGCTTGATCGGGCGTTGAGAGAAGGGAGACCCGCACATGCCACGCTGGGATATGCTCACGAGCCCCGAGATCGGGGATCTCGTGGCGAGCGGAATGGACCTCGCCGTGCTGCCGGTGGGAGCCACGGAGCAGCACGCGGCGCATCTGGCGACGGGGACCGACACGTTCTCGGCCGACACAGTGGCGACGCTGGCGGCGAAGGAGGCGGGCGTTCTCGTGCTGCCCGCCATTCCCTATGGATGCTCGCACGGGCATACGGAGAAATGGCCGGGAACGATCTCGCTCGATCCCGTGACGCTCACGGGCGTGATCTATGACGTTTCGCTGTGGGCCATCCGCTCCGGCCTTCGGCGGATCATCTTCCTGTCGGGCCACGCCACCAACGGCCCCTCTCTTGGGAGCGCAATCCTGCGGCTACGATACGAGCAGCCTGAAGCCCGCTTTCGTCAGCTCGGGCTCTGGGACATCTCGCAGCGTGCCGGACAGCTCTATTCGAGGGACGCGGAGGATTTTCACGCCAATCGGGGCGAGACATCCCTGCTTCTGCACGCGGCTCCCGGCATGGTGCGCATGGAGAAGGCTTTCGACATTCCGGATGTGACGCCTGGCAAGGTATTCCAATACCCGCCGCCGCGCACGACGCCCACGGGCGCTGTCGGCAATCCGAGCGAAGCGACGGCAGAGGACGGGCAGATGATGATGTCAGTGCTGGTGGAGGACTTCGCGGCGCTGCTCAAGACGGCGCTGGTGGAGCCGTGGCCCGACATTCCTCCCGGACCGGACGCGGCCTGAGACCCGACCTAAAAAAAGTGGCCTAGCTCGACGAGCTAGGCCACTCGAGTTTAGCGCTGCTGCGTGCGCTATTTGAAGGTCACCATGAACCGCCGGGCAAGCTTGGTTCCGAAGATGTAGGCGGAGGCACTGAACGGCCACTGCGAAACGACCTTGCCGCTACGAGCCTGGAAGTAGTTGCTCGTCGAGCCCCAGACGGTGCGCGAAAGCCGGTCCTGCAGCCACGCATTGAACTTGCGGAACCAATCGGGGTTCACCGACACCGTCTTGGCTCCGCGCTTCAGAAGCTTGGAAATGAGGGACGCGGCGAAGTCGGCCTGAGCCTCGTAGAACGACACCAGCGGCACGCTGTTCGTGTTAGGGCCGTACATCATGAAGAAGTTAGGGAAACCCGGCACCATCAAACCCAGAAGCGCCTCGGGCTCGCCGTTCCACTTCTCATGTAGATCGACGCCGCCTTCGCCCTTGACCTTGTAGCCACCGAGATAGTTCGCGGCGTCGAAGCCCGTGGCATAGACGATGAGGTCTAGCTCGTGCTCGGTGCCGTTGGCATCCACCGCGCCTTTCGGCGTGAGCGATTTCACGGCATGGGGAATGAGCTCGACCTTCGGATTCTTCAGGTCGTCATAGTAGGTATCGCTGATGACCGTGCGGCGCGCCTCGAAGGGAAACGCGGGCGTGGCAAGCTTGAGGAGATCAGGCCTGTCTCCGAGAGAGGCGTGAAGGTAGGCGAGCGCCTGATCCGCACGCTTCTGGTTCGAGCGGCCGCCCTTGCGCGCGTGGCTCGCGCCGTACTGGCGCACGTCGTAGCCGGCGTAGAGCTTGAACCTCTTCCACCAGGACACGGGGCCGAAGCGATTCCAGCGGCGCTCGCTCGGCGTGAAATCGCGAGCGAGCTTCGGCAGCAGCCAGTTCGGCTCGATCTGGAAGATCTTAACCGACCTGGCATCGCGCGCGGCTTCCGAGATTACCTGCACCGCCGAGGACCCAGTGCCCAGGATGCCGACGCGCTTTCCATGCATCGTCAGCCCTTCAGGCCAACGCGACGTGTGCGTCTGATCGCCGAGGAACGGCGTCTCACCGCGCGCGAACGGCGGCAAAAGGGGAAGGTTCAGGAAGCCGACGGCGCTGATGACCGAGCGGAACGGGCCGTGCTTGGCGCCCGACGCCGTGGTCACGGTGTAAGTCTTGGTCTCGTCCGACCAGGCGACGGTATCGACCTTCTCGTTGAAGCGAATGTGGCGGACGATGTCCCATTTGGCAGCGACGTGATTGAGATAGTCGAGCAGCTCCTGCTGGCTCGCGTAGTTCCGCGTCCAGTCATAGGGCTCGAACGAAAACGAATAGATGTGCGATTCGAGATCGACCTCGGCACCGGGATACCTGTTGTTCCACCACGTGCCCCCAAGGCTTTGCTCCTGCTCGAAGATCGTGAAATCCGTAATGCCCCTTCTTTTGAGGGCAATGGCGGCGGCGAGGCCGCTAAAGCCTGAACCGATGATCGCAACAGGCATCACCGCATGCCCCTCAACCGAAGCCCTCGGGTTCACTCGCAACCTCTTCTTGACAAATGTCTATGTGGTCTATTAGTTAGACCTATTGACCATTGTCAAGATTGTTCTCTTGACCAGAGCGGAAGGGGCGCTCTGCAGAAACGAATGGCAAGGCACGGCCGCGATGTGGGTTGAGTTCAGCAACGACGCGGACAGACGGAGACGATTTCTTTTGGGTGCAGGAGACGGACAGGATCCGCCTGCAGAACGGGGGTTGATATGACGACAAAGAGTTTCGCGGGCGCGATTGCCGCTCTTGGACTTTCCCTTTGCGCGGCCACGACTGGGGCTCAAGCCGAGGACAGACAGTTCGGCTACGCGCTGACCATCACGGGTGCGAGCGAATTCATGTTCCGCGGCATCTCGTACACGGACGAAAAGCCCACCGCGAACCTCTATGCCGAACTCAGCTACGGCATCGCCTACCTCGGACTGTGGACGTCCAACATCGACTATGGCCCGGTCGGCCCGTGGGAGCAGGACGTCTATCTCGGCATTCGTCCCGTCACCGGCCCTATCAACTGGGACATCGCCGCCTACTACTATCTCTACGGCAACCGCGACAGCGGCCAGTTCGGCTCGTCGTCCGACATCGATTATTACGAGTTCAAGATCTCCGCGAGCACCACGCCCGTCACCAACATGACGGTTGGCGCGACGGTCTGGCTGACGCCCGACCAGGGTTATGCAGCGACCGACAACATCTCGTACGAAGGCACGATTTCCTACGACCTGCCCAAGCTCGGCATCTTCTCGCCGACGATCAGCGGTCTCGTGGGCCACTCGGAGTCGGGCACCAACGTGTATTATCCGACCGGATACTGGGTGGGCGAAGATTCCTACACCTACTGGAACGCGGGCATGAAACTCGCGGTCGACAAGTTCTTCATGGATTTCCGCTACTGGGACACGACCTTGGATGACGGTCTCGCCGACTCCCGGTTCGTCTTCTCGGCAGGCGTCAACCTTTTGCCGTAGCTTCGCGTCGGCAAAAGCCTGAGGACTTCCACCTTCAGGCTCACACTACCAGAGTACCTAGACTAACCCACACTTGGCCGCTGCGCTCCCAAGCGCGGCGGCTTTGCCGTTTTCGGCCCCGGACCGGCGTGGGCGCCCCATCATTGGCGCCCGTGACGCCCGCCTGGAGAACACCTTTCTCCGGGAAAAGAGATAAACTGACCGGGGTCCGGCCGGGTCCGGACACCTCATTCGACCCCCGTGAGGCCTTACTCTCACCCCGACTCGCGCGCTACCAATGCGACCTTGATTACCCGAGGGGCGCAAATTCCGCCCCGATGTGGCAAAAGCATCGCATGGATCGACATTCGCCCAAGCGCGCATCCCTAGCCCTCGCCATCACCCTCGCGGCGAGTGGTTTGCTCGCGTTTGCGCGGCCGGGCCTTGCGCAAGAGGCGACGGACGCGGCGGCAGGCTCTGTTCCGGCCGCGGCGGACGAGATCGCTGATATTTTCAGCAAGGTGGGCGATCAGCTCTACGACGAGTGCATCTTCGAGCTCTCCGACGAGCAGGTCGAGGTGCAGGCCGCTCTCATTCAGTCCTACATCCAGCAGGGCGCGGAAAGCGCGATGGCGCGCAAACTGGCCGCGGCCCAGATCCAGCCTCCCAAGCTCTCGGAAAAATGCGAGCAGGTGCGGAAATCGCCGCCGCCTCCACCTTCGGCTCCCGCCCTGGACTGGACGACCACCACGCTTCCGATCCCAAAGAAGCCGGTTGTCGAAGCAGCACCCAAACCCGCCAAGCCCGCAGGGCCCGCCCCTGTCATCACGCTTGCGAACAAGAAGGTGTTGCCCCAGTGGGATTGCGCCGACGGCGTCGACTTCGTAACCATTCACATCAAGGGCTATGAGCGAAAGCTCACCGGCGGAGAAATCTGCAACCCGTTCGAGGACGTGGTGCACGAAGTGCCGCCTTCGGTGCCGAGCTTCCGCCTCGGCTATACCATCAAGACCGGGCGTCTGTTCATCATCTCGGATGCTCCTCAGATAAACGGCCAAACGGTCGTGTGGGGTCTCTCGGGACGAGATATCTGCCGAAACAACCCCGATCCCGATTGCTTTGCCGCCAAGGCCATCGGTCCCCTGCCGCCCGGCGAATACACCTTTGCCTCAGAGCGCGGCCAGCGCGTGAGCTGGGGCCCGCGCACGAAGCGGCACGTGGCCGGCATCTACCTTCGAAAGCTCTGGAACCGCGATCTGTTCAGCCCGCAGCACACGGCCGCGATCCTGGCGCGCGGAAACATTGCGATCCACATGCGCCTCAAGGGGGAGATGTCGGAAGCGTGCATCGGGCTCGAGCCCAAGGGGTGGGCCTACGTCGCGTCCCTGATCAAGGAGGGGCGGGCCACCGGTCTCAACGTCTATATCGACGAGCCACACCCGCAGATCGCGGAGGCGCCCCCGGTGATCGTCGCGTCCTCGTTCTCGCTCACGTCGCTCTTCAAGTGACGCGGCCGGTGCGATCGCTGAAAATGGGAGTTTGGGTGGTACCGCCTCCCCGGATCGAACGGGGGACCTCTAGATCCACAATCTAGCGCTCTAACCAGCTGAGCTAAGGCGGCTTACCGGTGGGGACTCGCGCTTTGCGCAACGATTTCATCGCTGCGGGGCGAGCCCTGTCAACCATCAAACCTGTGCAGCCAGCCTCGGAATGTTCAGATCAGCGTTCTAAATCAACGCCCTAGAAACAAAATCTCGGCTCGTGAGAAGCCGAGACCGAGACGTGCCGTAGGCCTGCTTGGGGAGCTTATAGAAGCGGGGCGACCTTCCCGCAAGATCAATGATCGACGGCGGCAAATCGCCAAAGTTGCATAGTCTTGCAAGGGGCGCCGCCCTAAACGAGCTGCCGCTTCCGCGATGCCTTCGTCGTCTTGGCGAGCGGGCGCATGGATTGGCGGAAATCGCCTTCCGGCTGCACCCGCCATGCATCGTGATGCGCCTGGAGGACAAGCCAGTACAGCGCGCTTGTGCCAGACAGCCTGGCCAATCCCAGAGCCATATCCGCGGAGACCCGCCCGCGCTTGTCGAGGAAGCGGGAGACCGTCTTGCCCGAAACACCCAACTCCTTCGCCAGCTTCTTCTTCGAGACGCTGAGATGGGGGAAGATGTCTTGACTGAAGATCTCGCCCGGGTGGGGTGGCCCCAGAAGTATGAACTCCTCTCGCTCCTGTTCCTTGAATCTACAATTTTTCATCGGATTATTTCGTTTTCTTGTTTCTCCCTTTCAATCTAATATGATTGTCGCAATTCCATCATATCGAAATTTCGAGAAACCACGCGCAAAGACAAACGCGTGCTTTTATTGTCACGCGCCGGCACGACCTGCTGCCCCCGCAGGGCTCCGGCAATTACAGCGGACGATGCGGTCCGCTTCGCTCGTTCATCTTTGCATCACCAATTCCGGCTAGGCTTTTCTTCTCATTTTGTTGTTTTCCGATTCCCCGTCCGCGTGATCCGGGTCTCAGGACATGCTGCGGACGTCGCCTTACTCCACGTTGATTTTCTGAACAGTCGTTTGCGTGCGTCCCCCGTCGGAAGGCGGCGCTTCAGCGCCTCGCGTCACCTTCGCAAAACCACCATCAAACCTTTTGTAGAAAGGTGAGAGGGCGCTGCCACGCGGCGTGGCCCGCTGCAACGGAGACCCGATGATGCGTCAGTTGCTGTTGCCATTCGTGCCTCGCTATCTGCCGCTCTCGCTGTCGGTCGCCGGGACGCTCGCGCTCTGTGTCCTCGCCTGGCGCAACCCGGACATCGCTCCCTATCTTTCAGCGCCCATTCTGGTTTTTCTCTTTTTCTCTGCGCTCGGCGTCCGCGATCTCCTGCAGACGAAGCACGCCATTCTCCGCAATTATCCGATCGCCGCGCATTTGCGCTTCCTGCTCGAAAACATTCGGCCGGAAATGCGCCAGTACTTCTTCGAGGCAGACAAGGACGGATCGCCGTTTCCCCGCGACAAGCGGGCCATCGTCTATCAGCGCGCCAAAAAGGAGCTCGACAAGCGCCCCTTCGGAACCCAGTACGACGTCTACGAGAACCGCTACGAATGGCTCCACCATTCCATGGCACCGAAGGAGCCGTCCCGCGATCCCTTCCGCGTTCTCGTCGGCGGCCCGCAGTGCGCCCAGCCCTATTCAGCGTCGGTCTTCAACATCTCGGCCATGAGCTACGGCTCGCTTTCGGCCAATGCCATCCGCTCTCTCAACAAGGGCGCCAAGATCGGCGGATTTGCCCACGACACGGGGGAGGGGGGCTTCACGCCGTACCATCGCGAGAACGAGGGCGACATCATCCTGCAGATCGGATCTGGCTATTTCGCGTGCCGGAACCCCGATGGCTCGTTCTCACCGGATCGCTTTGCCGAGGTTTCTGCCGATCCGCAGATCAAGATGATCGAGCTCAAGCTCTCCCAAGGCGCCAAACCCGGGCATGGCGGCGTGCTGCCGGCTGCGAAGGTCACCGAGGAGGTCGCGCGCATCCGCGGCATCGAGGTGGGGCGCGACTGCATCTCGCCCGCGCGGCACCCGGCCTTCACGACGCCTCTCGAGCTCATGCAGTTCGTCGCAGAACTGCGCCGTCTTTCCGGCGGCAAGCCCATCGGCTTCAAGCTCTGCATCGGGCATCAATGGGAGTTTCTTGCCGTGGTCAAGGCGATGCTGGAGACGGGCATCACGCCGGACTTCATCGTCGTCGACGGCAAGGAAGGCGGCACAGGCGCCGCACCGCTCGAGTTCATGGATCACATGGGCATGCCGCTGCGCGACGGGCTCGCCTTCGTCCATGCAGCGCTCGTGGGCACCAACCTGCGCGACCGCATCAAGATCGGCGCCTCGGGCAAGATTGCAACCGCCTTCGACATGGCGCGCGTAATGGCGATCGGCGCGGACTGGTGCAACGCTGCCCGCGGCTTCATGTTTGCCGTCGGCTGCATTCAGGCCCAGCAGTGCCACACCGACCGCTGCCCGACCGGTGTCGCAACGCAAGATCCGCTGCGCCAGCGGGCGATCTCCGTGCCGAACAAGGCGCTGCGCGTCGCGCAGTTCCACAAGGAAACCGTCAAGGCGCTGGCCGAGCTTGTGGCTGCGGCCGGCCTCGATCATCCCGGCGAGCTCAAGCCCCATCATTTCATGCACCGGGCCGCGCCGGATCGCGTCGTTACTTTCGCCGAGCTCTATCCCGCGCTCCGTCCCGGCGAGCTGTTGTCGGGAACCCGCGACAGGCACTTCGAGGCAGCCTGGGCCTTGGCGCGCGCCGACAGCTTCGCGCCCTCCAGCCATGGCATTCCCTTCGTTCCCGTGCTCGCGGCCGAATGATCTAGAGCGCGATCAATTTGGATTGAACCAGGATCGCGCTCGAAGGCTTCACTAAGAGGATGAATCACGCTTCGGACCAATGGGGTCCGAAGCGATCATGGTCTAGTCACGATCCACACGCTGCCAGGGCGCTTGGGGATCGAACGTCTGCATGCGACCGGCGATCCGCGCCGTGTCGGGTCCCAGATCGCGCTGATAGACGACGCCATCCTGATTGACGATGAACGTCATGATACCGGACGCGCCGTAGACGGCGGGGATGGCCGCGAGCGCGAAGCCGCCGATCATGCGGCCACCGACTAAATAGTTCTGTGCGCCGCCCGAGGCGTCTTTGCCCTGCGCGGTGAGCACGTGGAACACATAGCCATGATACGGCGCGGGCCGATCCTTACGGGCCGAGTACCCTTCCGCACGGGCGTCCGCCACCAACGGCCCGAGAGGACTTTCGGGCTCTCCCTCTTCCGTAGGCCAGTAGAGGCCGTCCATCTTTCCGTCGCTGCTCAACAGGCGGCGAGCGTACTGGACGCCTTTCCCATCCCGGTCGGCCTCCGCATATTCCCTTTGCGCGTCGACATAGGCGTGCATCACCTCTATGGCGGAGAGCTCGTTTTCGCCGATGCGGCGCGCGAGGATTTCATCGGCGCCGGCGGCCGTGTCGAACCACCATTTTCCGGCCGACTGTGCAATGGGAATTGGGAAGGGATAGTCGTCCTTTCCCAGGTACAGGGTATAGGGTCCGCCGCCGGGCGCCTCACGCAGCTCATGCGCTTCGTCATAAGCTGCCACGAAACGCTTTCTCGCCGCCGCGTCGGCCACCTCGTCCCCGGAGCTTGCCAGCTTGCGGCCTTCGTGGCCGAGCACCGTGACGATATCTCGGGGATTGCCGGACTTAGCGGAGGCGACCAGTGCATCCACGGCCTCTTGCGGGGAGGCATACGTGGCGGGCCTCGCATCGGCCGCACTCCCCATAAGCGAGAGAAACCCGAGAGAGACCAGCGAAGCGAGCGCATATCGCCGGGTTTTGGAACCAGTCTTTTCCGTCGGAGACATCGAAACCTCCTCGTGACCGATTGAAGCGAATTCGACCTACCGGCGGCGCCCGCCGCCGCCACCGCGATGCATGCCGCCTCCACCGCCGACGCGGCCACGGGCAGCAACCGCACGGCTGGCATGTCCGCGCTCCGCGAAGCGTTTCACATCCTGGCCGCGCTTGACGTCGAAGGCGCCCGGCGGGGGTTTGCGCGCGCGCGCCCGGTCCAGGTCGCGGTTCACGTTTCCACTGCCAGCCTTGCCGACCTTCTTGTCGCGCGTTCCGGCGCGATCGCCAGCGCGATCCTTGACCGTGTCACCCGCCTTACTGCCGGCCTTGCCGTCCGCCTTGTCGCGGATCTTCTCTCCAGCCTTGTCACTGATCTTCGCGTGATCCGTCTCCTTGAGACGCTGCTCGATCTTGGCACGGTCGAGATCACCTGCGTCGCGGCCGCGGAATTCCTTGCTGGCCTCACGCGCACGCGTTTCCTTTCCGAACTTTTCACGCACCTCCTTGTTGCGGTAAGGAACCGCTCCGCGATGATCGGGCCTGTGCTCCCACTTGTCCGACGTGATGCGCGCCCTGTTGACGTTGATTTTGTTCCACTTGTCGACGTCGATATCGATGTCGTGGCGGCGCCAGTCGAAGTGGTTCCAATCCCAGATCCCGGCCGCGATGGCGATGCCGGCAGCCCAGTAGACTCCATTCACGAAGGAGGCGCCTGGATATCCCCAGTAGTACGGCGGGTAATCCGGATACCACCAATCGCCATACACCACCTCAGGCTGGTAAACCGGGACGTACACGGTCTCCGGCGTCGCAGGCTCGATGATGTACACCGGCGCGCCGCCCGACCCGCTCTCCTTCACCACCTTCTGCTGCTTGTTGCTCTTGAGATTGCCCGCCTCGTCCGCCTTGGACCGCAGGAACTGGATCTGGTCCATCACCTCGCTTTGTTGGGCGAGGAATGCGTCACCCAGCTTCTGCGTCCATTCGAGCTTGTCGCTCATCTGCTTCAACACGTCCGGGAACTGGACGAGCGCTTTTATGCTCGGGTCCCATTCCTTTGCTTCCAGCGCCTTCACGAGGGCATCGCCTTTGAGCTTCGCGTTGGCTGGCTCGCTCCGCCATCTGGCGGCTTGAACGACATCGAGCGGATAGGTCGAGGCAATGAGCACATTCGTCAGCAGTTCATCGGGGTAGAGCGCGACGGGGGCAAGGAGCTGGTCCAGCTCTTCCTTTTTGAGCTTGTCGTCATCGGCCAGCGCACCGCTCACGGCTGTGGCCCATGCCAAGAGGATGGCGATGGCCCATAGCGATATTCGTTTCAGCATCGCGTCCCTCCCTTTTTTCAGAACGGGTTCACGTAGTTCAGGATGGCTGTCATGCGCAGCATGACGCGGCGAATGACGTGGCTCGGCTTGACGTGATCGGTGAAGATCGCGACCTGGCCTGTGCTTCCGGCGGGTAGGCGCTTTTCGAGATCGGCGTCATCGAGCTTGATGCGGACGACGAAGGGCGCGGACTGCACGACCTTGGGCGTGACGGCGAAGCCCGACGGCTGTATCTGCCCGGTGGCAATCGCCTGCAGGATGCTCTCGACGCGGGCCTTGTAGATTTGTCCGGGCAGGAACTTGAATGTTATCTCCGCCTTCTGTCCCGGCTCGATGTAGCGCGCGTTTATCTGCGCGATCTCGGCGGCAAGAATGACTTCGGACGTATCTATGAACGCCATCACGGGCGCCAGCGGGAGAGAGGCCACGCGCGCGCCCTTCCGCAAGGCGAGGTTAGTGACGTAGCCCTCGGCAGGGGCCCGCACCACGGTCTTGTCGAGGTTCCATTTCGCCGCCTCCAACTGCGCCTTGAGCTGTTTGACCTCGGCTTCGCGCTGTTGAACATCGAACAGGCGGCCAGCGTCGCGACTCTGCAATTGCCCCATCTGCTCGTAGCGCAACTCGGCGAACTTGAGCTGCGCGTCGAGCGCGTCCACCTGAGCCTGATAGGTTGTCGGGTCTATGCGGAAGAGGACGTCGTTCGCCTTGAGAGGAGTGTTAGCGGCGACCGGAACCTCGAGCACCTCGCCGGCCACATCGGGGACGATCTGCACAGAATGACGGCCGACGACGACCGGCCCAGACGGCGCGCCCCACCCCATGGGGATGAAGAGGCCAATGTTCAAAAGCAGGAAAACGAGGATCGGCGACAGCTTCCAGAACAGATTGAGCGAGACGATCTTAAAGCGGACGAGAAGATAGAGGATCAGCAGATAGACATTGAACAGGAAGACGATCATTTGCCGCTCTCCCTCTTCGGCGCATCGACGAAGGCCCATACGAGCGAGAGCGGCCAAAAGACAAACCCGCAGATCAACGTCACCCAGCCTGCCACCTCAACGGCGGCAGGCCAGGGATGATTTCGCTGCTTCGCGATATATCCCGGTGCCATGCCCATGGCGACGAACACCGCCACTGCCGTGACAATCAGAACGATCAGGATAAAGATCGCGAAGTAGTCGATGAAGGACATATTTCATTCCTTACCTTCACCGCTGCTCACGCCCTCCGCAGCCGACACTGCGCGCCGTACCGGAGGCGGCGCCCATTGTCCGGTGGCCACCTCGGGCCGGGGTGCATAGAGACGCATGGTCACGCCAAGCGCGCCGCTCGCGGGGCTCGGCAGCCAGTTACTCTCCTTATCCGGGCCGGGGTTCTGGTTCTGAATGTAGATGTCGAGCGAGCCGTCGTTGTTGAACTTGAGCGCGTCACGATCTCCGATCGCAAAGCGGTTGATCGGGTTCGACACCTGGAATCCGTCCGCGTCGTACATCGTGATCGACCAGAACGCGTCGACGGGCGGTAGCTCATCCTTCGCGAAGTGGATGATGTACTTGTGCTCGCCCGTCAGCGCTTCGCCGGTCGAGTCCGCCACGACGAGCGGATAGATCGCGTCTTCGGGCTGGTTAGCACCGAGGCCCACCATCGCGACGATCGCCCGCTTCAGATAGTAGTTGCCGTAGACCCCCATGGTGTCGCTGTTGATCTGCCAGCCGTTCGCCACGCGCGCTATGGTGGGCACCTTCTCGCGCATGAGGATCAGCCCGTCCTCGGCTCCTTTCTTCAGGGCGGCCTGTATCTCCTCATCGAGCGTGCTCGGATCGAAGCTCTTTCCCGGGACAATGCCGATGCGGCCCAATCGCGACACGACGGACCAATCGGTTACGTGGGGCGGGTGCGTCTTCATCAGCTCCGCGCCCAAGGCGAAGAACTTGAGAGGCGGCATCTTGTTGACCTGCTCCAGCGTTGGCGTCTTCATGTCAACGCTCGGATCCGGGGCGGCGGCTGCAGGCGTTTTCGGCTCCTTCCCCCAATCTTCGAGAGGCGTGATCGTATAACCCGCCTGGATGGCGTGAACGGCGTCATAGTCCGCGGGGCCGTTGGTCTGGGTGCGCCCGATGATCCAAACGCTCGGAGTCGGTGCATCGATACGTGCGACGCCGTCCGGCAAGGCTCCGCTCCAGCCTTGCGGCACCACCGCGAAGTGAGCTGCCTCCGTTCCGCTCGTGCGCTTTCCGGGAACGGCGAACACGTCCGTCCACATGTCGATCATGGGCAGCAGGTAGTAACGGCCGTGCGTATTCGGCGCCGATACGATGACCGGGCCATTGGAAAGATCGAGCCATGCCGACGAATAGAGCGTGTCGAAATTCGGCCGGACCACAGCCTTGAAATTAGCGTCCGGGAACGCTTTGAAGTGCCAAAACGCGTTGGGCGGCCCGAAGCCGGCCATCGTGCCGGGCTCGACGTTGGTTGCCTGGCGCCGGGTGATATCCATTGTCACCAGCGGATAGAGGAAGATGTAGGCTTCCTCCGCAATGGTCCGCGCCTCGGCGGGCGAAATCGTCTCGGCACGCGCCTGGCCGCCAGCGATCCCGAACGCTGCCATCGCGATCGCCACCGATGTCAGAAATTTGCGTGTGCGCTGCTCTCTATTGCGGCTGCGGCCGTCTCCGTCGAGATCTGCCTCTGCTTCGTGCTTGTGCATTATCATTTCTACGCCTCCTCCACTCCGACCCTTCGTTCTCCGAATTCTTTCCGTTCTCACTTTTGAACCTGACCATCTCTTCCACGCCGCCTTCAGGTCGCGGGCAGCGGGACAATGCGCTCTCGCGACGGCACGCAATCCGCGCCGCCTTTTGACGTCACACGAGAAGCGTCTGCGCGGGCTTTGGGCGCCATGCCCCAAATTCCCGCGCAGACGAATGCCACGAGCACGCCGATCAACGACGCTGTCCAGTGCGACCGCTCGTGGCCCGTTGGCATGGCGACCTCTGGAACCTAGATCTTGACCTCGGCATGACGACGCAGACGCATGGCGAACGCGACGAGAAGGATGCCGTAGACAATGGCGAAGGAGCCGATCACCAGGATCAGCGCCAAAGCTCCGGCGCCGGGCCAGAGCACCAGGAGACATCCGAACGCCACGGAGAGAATGCCGCTCGCGATGAGCAGCCATTCGTCGTCGATCTCCTTGCGGAGCTTGATCGCGCCGACGATCTCCATGATGCCGGTGGCGATGGCCCAGGCCGCGATGAAGAACAGGAGAACCAGGGCGGTGATCTGCGGCCACATGACCGTCAGCACACCCGCGGCAATGCCGAATATGCCGACGAGCGCCAGCCACCACCTGGGCGCGGGGGCGCCGCCGCGGATAGCGGCCACGACCGAAAGAATTCCGTCGACGAATGCGAACGCGCCGTACATCAGAACCAATGTCAGCAGCGTTACGCCCGGCCAGATGAAGGTGAGCACGCCGAATATGATGGCGAAGATGCCCTTGAGAAGGATGATCCCCCAGTTTCTGGCAAGCGCATCCAGCATCGGGCGCATGGTAATCGTGCCTGGAGGATAGGTTGCCGGCGAGCTTTGCATGTCTAGTCTCCCATCATTGTTGCGGGACGCCCCGCATTTGAAACTTCGTTGCGATTGGCAGCCTCGCGTTGGCGCTCCCTCACTTCGGCGATGTCACGCTCCAGGAAATAGTTGAGAAACGTGCGCACGACAGCGATGGCCGCCAGCCGGGCCACCTGATCCCACTCGGTGGTGATCGCGGTCTCGATGATGTCGGCGGCAAGTTGAAACGTCAGACCCGCGACCAGCCAGCGCCCATAGCGGAGCCAGATGTCGCGTCGTTCGGCTGCGTCCGGCACCGAGACGAGCAGCGTCTTGAGGACCGCGACGAAGGCCTCCACGCTGCCGAAGACGATGACCAGGAATGCCATCGCGTCGATAGCGACAATCGCGCTGCGGGTCAGGAGGGCAAACGTTTCCTCCATGGCGTCCTCCTCAGGCGCTCGCCCGGTCTTGACGATTGGCATCTACGAAGACCGATCGCCAATCTCTCTTCACGCTGACCAGGGTGAGACCGTACGCTTCGGCGCCGTCGAGCGCATCCGCGAGCGGGCTCAGCTTGAAATCCCGGTCGTAAGACGCCTCGCGCACCTCGTCGTCGTGATGGAGCAGAAGCGCCAGCCGCGCGCCCGTCCCGGATCGGACATAGCGCAGCATGGCCAAGTCTCCATCGGAGTTCCCGAACGCGAGAATGGGGCGGCGGCCGATATGCAGGCCGATGTTCTGCACCTTGGCTTCCCGATCGTCGAAGCAGTTGAGATCGGCGAGCTTCATGATGTCGACATGCGCGCCCTCGACCTCCATGCGGGTCTTGACGCTCGATCCGATGACCTGCTCGGGCGGAATACCATAGGCGGTCTCCGCGAAGGCCCGGATCAGATCGATGCCCCCTCCCGACACGATGAACGTCTTGAACCCGTTTGAGCGCAGGAACTCGAGCAGTTCGACCTGCGGCTGGAAGGTGCAGTGCGGGAACAGCCGGCCGAACTTGGGGTGGCGCGCGGTTGCTAGCCAGGCGCGTGTGGTGCGCTCAAAGTCCTCCTCGCTCATGCCTGCGTGGGTGGCGAAGAAGATCTCCATGATCCCCTTCTTTCCAAGCGCGTGGATCGCCTTCATGTCGCGCCCCAGGAACGCCTTGAACACGGCGACATCCCTCAGAGTGGGATCACGCTCGACCAATTCCTTGATGCGATCGAACAGAAAGAAGACCTGCACCTGCATCGGGTACTCGCACCACAGCGTTCCATCGTTGTCGAACGTGGCGATACGCTCGGAGGGCGGCACGTAGTCTCTCCCTCCTTCCTTCGTCACCCGCGCGACGAAATCGAGAATGGCCGATTTGGCCGCGCCGTCGCTCCAGCTCGCAAGCTCCCTCATGACGGAATCCGCCTTGCTGGCGCATGCGACCGCAGTGCGGAAACAAATCGCGCGCAGCGGCCAATGAGGGAGAGGATCACATGACGCGAGAGAGGAACGGTTACAGGACCGATGTGCGCATGGCGCTCGTCGAAGCGGATCTGCATGGCGTGCTCCTTTCGCTCGGCGAAACTTGAGCAGTCTGGCGGCGGACGAGCCCGCCGCCCCATCAAACTTCGTTCAGGTCAGTGGTGGGCACCGCTCGCGGCCTCGCTCATCTTCCTCATCGCATCGTCGATGGTGAACGTGTTCGGCGGCTGAACGGCCGGGAAATCCTTAAAAGTCGACGCGAACTTGGCCGCTGCGGCCTGCGCCACATAGATGAAATACGCGTTGTGAAGGAACCAGTCGTAGTACGTGTTCGAGGTGATATCTCCGAACTCGTAGGGGTCCGTGCGCAGGTTAAAGATCTTCGGCAGGCGCAGGCGCACGAATGGTTCCGACCAGACCTGCATCGTGCCGCGCACACGCTGCTCCATGAACACGATCTTCCAGTTGTCGAAGCGCATGGCCAGCACGTCGCCGTCGTCGCTGAAATAGAAGTAGAAGTTGCGGGGGCTCTCCTTCACCTCGCCGGTGAGATAGGGCAGCAGATTGAATCCGTCGATGTGGTTCCTATAGGTCCGGCCGATCGCCTCGTAGCCCTTCTTGCACTTCTCGACGATGTCCGGCTCTCCGGCCATGGCAAGGAACGTGGGCAACCAATCGTGATGCTGCACGATGCCGTTGCAAACCGAGCCTGCCTTGATCTTGTGAGGCCAGCGAACCAGAAGCGGAACGCGGAACGCGCCTTCCCAGTTCGTGTTCTTCTCGGACCGGAACGGCGTCATCCCGCCGTCCGGCCAAGAGTTGCGGTGTGGACCGTTGTCGGTCGAATACTGAACGAAGGTCTTGTCGGCGATTCCGAGTTCGTCGAGCGCATCGAGCACCTGCCCGACGTTCTTGTCGTGATCGATCATGGTGTCATGATAGGGCGACTGCCAGCGCCCTGCCTGACCGCGGCTTTCCTTTTTCGTATGCGTGAAGAGATGCATGTGGGTCGTATTGAGCCACACGAACCAGGGCTTGCCCGCCTTTTCCTGGCGTTTGATGAAGTCGATGGCGTGCGCGACGAAATCATCGTCGCAGGTTTCCATGCGCTTTTTGTTGAGGGGGCCCGTATCCTCGATCTTCTGCTTTCCGACCTTCCCCCACCTTGGCATGTCCGTCGGGTCGTCCTTGTCACTCGCAAAGGAATGGATGACACCGCGAGGCCCGAAGGTATCGCGGAATTTCGGATCCTTCGGGTAGTCGTCCATCTCGGGCTCTTCCTCGGCATTGAGATGGTAGAGATTGCCGTAGAACTCGTCGAAGCCGTGATTAGTCGGCAGCATGTGATTGAGATCGCCGAGATGATTCTTGCCGAATTGGCCGGTTGCGTAGCCTTGGTTCTTGAGCGCGGCCGCAATGGTGATGATCTTATCGTTCATGCCAATGGGCGCGGCGGGAATGCCGACTTTCGACAAGCCGGTGCGATAGACACTTTGGCCTGTTATGAACGCGGATCGGCCGGCCGTGCAACTCTGCTCGCCGTAGCTGTCGGTGAAGAGCATGCCTTCCTTGGCGAGGCGATCGATGTTGGGCGTGTGATAACCCATCAGCCCGTGCGTGTAGCAACTGAGATTGGACTGCCCGATGTCGTCGCCCCAAATGACGAGAATGTTGGGCTTCCCGGATTTTCCGTTCTTTTCGTTACCGTTCTTCGCTGCCTTGGCCATACGCGTTACTCCTTAGGCGTGCGCATTCTCACCATCTCCATTGCGATCCCCGTTACGCGTGCCGTTTTCGTCTCATGAAATGGGCTCGGCACGCCCGCGGATATCCGACCAGAAGCGCTGGCTCGCCTCCGACGACCAGCCGTACCAGTAGCGGCCAAGCGTGAAGAGACCGACCGCCAGCACAATGACGCGCCATGTCACGGCTCGTTGCGCATCGGTTGGCCGGTCTTCCGTCATGGATGCGGCTCCTTGCGAAAGACGCAGCGGAAGCCGACGTGGCTTGTGGAGGTATCGATCGGCTCAGGGTGGCGCGCGGCCGGGCGGTAGCGGCGGCAATAGTTGGGCGCACAGAGATGCGATCCTCCTTTGAGGACCTTCCGGGGGATGCGGATCTCGGGCTGGCAGGGATCGTAGCTCGCGTCTTCGCGCGGCCCGCGCGGGTTCTCGGGTATGCAGCACGCCTTCGGCGCATCGGCCGGGTGTCTCGGCGCATACCAATCGGTCGTCCATTCCCAGACGTTGCCGATCATGTCGTAAACGCCGTATCCGTTCGGCGGAAAGGTTTTCACGGGCGAGGTGCGCTCGAAGCCATCGAGCTTCAGGTTCTCCTGCGGGAAGCTCCCCTGCCAGGTGTTCGCCATATGGCGGCCCTCCGGGTTGAGCTCATCGCCCCAGGCAAACTCCGCGCCTTCCAATCCGCCACGCGCGGCAAACTCCCATTCCGCCTCGGTGGGCAGCTGCTTGCCGGCCCACCTGGCATAGGCTTCGGCGTCCCGGTAGGCGATGTGCACCGCCGGATGATCGTCGAGCCCCTTGATCCAGCTTCCGCGGCCGTGGGGATGGCGCCAGCTCGCCCCGAAGCGGAACTCCCACCACCGGGCCCATTCGCGCAGATCCACCGCTCCAGGCGGTGGCCGGAAGACGAGAGAGCCAGCTCGGAGCATATGAGGAAGTGCGCCAGGATAGTCCTCCGCCTTAGGGGCGATCTCGGCGAACGTGATGTAGCCCGTCTCTTCGACGAACCGGCGGAACTGGGCGTTTGTGACCGGAGTGGCGTCGATCCAGAACTCGCCGACGCTCACGCGATGGACCGGGGCTTCCTCGGGATAGTGCTTGTCCGATCCCATCAGGAAGGTGCCCCCCGGGATCAGCACCATGCTGCTCAGCGCATCGGCTTCCGGAGCACGCACTCTTTCGATGGGCTGTAGCTTGGCCATAGGAATCAACCCCGGTCGAATGCACCGAAACGCAAATTCCCCGCTCAAGCGCTGCCACTGACATGGCAGATCGTGACGATCCTCAGTACACCAAAACGTATACGTCCCAAATGTAACGTTATGCCTGTATTAAAATAGTATTTATGCTCATTTCCGCTTCTTCACCTCGCACGTAGCGAGATCTCCTCAGGAGAAACGGACCAGAAAATTCACTCCCACGGCGGCAACAAAAAACACCAGGGCGCAAACGAATGAAACGGCAAACGACTTAGACAGCATCACACACACCTCCGCTTCCACTGCGGACAACTCCGCGGCGGCGACATTGGGAAGGCTCATGACTTCCGCGCTCGATCCGTCGCTAAGGGGGAGCCGGCAAAAGCTCCGCGATGCGGCACACCGACAGGTGAGAGGCCGGATAAAAGGAAATTGCTCGTTGAAGCGCACCCGGCCGTGTTCGCGAGATGCGAAAACGCGGACCTAAACCGGTCCCCGGGCAAACGCCGTTCGAAAAGTTATTAACAGCGCACATGTCCAGCCTCGAGCTGGTTATGTAGCTGCGACCCCATCAAACCGTATGAAAGTTTGCCCGCAAACAATAGCGAGTCAACATTTTTTCTTCATTGCAGTGCGATATTCGCCTGCCACCAAAATAAAGCGCATTTAGTAAACGACGGCGGATTGAGTTTGGCTTGTTGCCCTCCCGCAACCGAAACACGGCGAAAATCGAATATGGATATTGTTTGAATTCGTTTCCCCATTGGCTCATTCGAACCCGACCGTGTTTGCGTCTCAAGCACGCAGATCCGATTTTCAGTTGAAACCGCGAATTCTCTGTACAGCGTTTTCCATCGAGGCGACGGCACCGTCTTACGGTGTCTAACAAGCCGGCATTCTGGAGCACGCCAATGACCCTTCGAACGAAGCTCCTCGCGCTCACGGCTATTGCGGCCGCCGCCATGCAGACCGGCGGGGAAGCGCGCTCGGCTGAAAATGCCACTGGCTTCTATCTCCTCGGCAGCAAAACGGCGATGGGGGGCTATGTGCCGCCACCTGGCACCTACCTTACGGACATCAACTACTACTATTCCGGCGAAGCGGGCGGTGCGGCCGCAGTCGGCATCGCGTTACGGCAGACCGGTGCGCTTCTCAATATTGAAGCCAACGTGCACATCGACGCCGACGCCTATATCAACGCGCCTTTCGCGCTTTGGATCGCGCCCGAGAAAGTTGCCGGAGGAAACGTCGGCTTCGGCGTCATGGTCCCGGTGGGGCGGAAGGCGGTGGATGTCGGCATCGACACCCTGTTGCAGGTCACGCTTCCCAGCGGGCGCGTGCTGGATGCGGACCGCCACTTCGATCTCGACGACGCTTCGACGAAATTCGGCGACCCTGTCCTCAATGCGCTGATCGGCTGGCATCAGGGCAACTGGCATTGGACAGTCGGCGCCTTGCTCAACGTGCCGATCGGACCGTGGGAATCCGACAGCATCAGCAATCTGTCCTTCAATCGCTGGGCGCTCGATACGACGGCGGCGATCACTTGGCTCGATCCGGCAAAGGGAACCGAAATCTCCGTCGCAGCCGGTTTCACGTTCAATGGAGAAAACCCCGACACCGACTACAAGACCGGCACGGAATTCCACGTCGAATGGGCGCTGATGCAGCACCTTTCGAAAACATCCTCGATCGGCATCGGCGGCTATCACTATCAGCAGGTGACGGGAGACAGCGGCTCGGGCGCGCGGCTCGGCGATTTCGAAGGGCGCGTGACGGCGATTGGTCCCGTTCTCAACCACACCTTCACGTGCGGGAAGATCCCCATTTCAACCCAGCTCGAATGGATGCACGAGTTCGATGCCGAGAACCGGGCTGAAGGGGACAGCGCGTTCCTCAACGTCACAATACCGCTTTCAGTTGCGGGACCATGACGAGCGCATCTGCCTTGCGCCGCGATCAGAGCCGGCCCATCGCGGGCGGGCGGGAGTTTTCCAGGCGACGCTAGTCCGAAAGCCGCGAACAAGCTTCCTTGCATTCTGCCATTGCCTTAGGTCATCTTTCCTGTAACGGAACGACAGGATCCAGAGGCACCGGTATACCCGTGTTGCAGCCCATGAGCCGCCATTCGCTGGTGCTGTTCGGCGAGGATTTGCCCGCCCTCCCACTCGCTCGACTGGAAGCGAGCGGCGCCGCGGCCGCGTTGCTGGTCGATGTCGGGGCGGGGCGCATCGTGGCGTCCAACACAAAGGGCGCGGCAATGCTCGGGCTGGCAGAAGGCGCCGCGTCCGCGTCGTGGCTCGATGCGTCGATGCCCGCGCTCATCCGGCTGCGCCGTCTCGCCGCGAGATCCGCATCGACACGCACGGCGGCCATCGCCGAAGTCCTTTCTTTCTGGACCTCACGGGGCACGGTCAGCGTGACTTGCCACGTAGAGATCTCGCACAGCGGCGGCCAAACGCTGGCGACACTTATCGCGCAGCCGGACAGCGGCGCGCACGCTTACGCCTCCATGGCAGAGCCTCCCTCGCTCTTCGCCGGGGACGATGCGGCCAAACTCAAGGAGATCGCGCGGCGCATTCGGGAGGGACAAGCGCAAGGCCCCGCCAGACGCAAGCCTCGGCCGGATCCTGCTTCCGCCTCGGACGGCCCCACCTCTTCCGAGATGCGTGAGCTCGCCCCAACGCTGCGTGCCAACCTCGCCCACGAGCTCAAGACGCCGCTCAGCGCCATTGCTGCCGCAGCAGAGATCATGAAGGACCAGCGCTTCGGCCCGCTCGGGGCGGATCGTTACGTCGGCTACGCCAGCGACATCTACGGCAGCGCGCAGCACGTGCTGGGGGTGATCGAACGGATGCTCGCGGAGGGACGCGGCGCGGATCCGCTCGTGCTGACAAGGGATCTCGATTTCGCTGAGATCGATGCCGGTGCTTTGCTCGAAGCCTCGGTGTCGCAAATGGCGCCCCTCGCCGCGCAAGCCGAGATCACGCTGACGCTCGATCTCGCGCCCCGGCTGCCGCACGTGGTCGCCGATGCGACGAGCCTGCGCCAGATCATCTTCAACCTGCTGACCAACGCCCTCAAGTTCACCGGCCGCGGTGGACGGGTCACGGCTGGCGCGCACTACGACATCGACGGACCGCTGACGCTGGTCATTAAGGACACCGGTCCCGGCATGAGCCGGCCCGAGATCGATCGCGTCCTGAGGCCGGCTGCAGGCGGGCCCGCAGTGAAGCCCGAGGCTCCCCTCCTTTCCTCGCGGACGGGGCTGGGGCTCGGCCTTCCGATCGTTCAGGCGCTCGCCGAGGCGAATGGGGCGGAGTTGCGGATCGAGAGCACGCCTGGAAGCGGCACTTCGGCCTCGATCGTCTTCCGGAAGGAACGCATCGTACCGGTCTGATCAGGCGCTCGCTCGTCGAGGACCGTGCGTTGATCTCCCTCGGGCAGCCGGTGGCCGCGCTCCGCCAACCTTAGACATGTTCTAACTTGTTTCCATCGTCGCACATTTGTTGACTTTCTTGACGCACTTCTCGGTCACTGCTCTATGGACGGCTCGGCTTCGAGGCCCATCGCGAAGCGAGCCATCGCCTCCTGATGGGAAGCCGATAGCGGGACCTTGACCCCGATTATTGGAGAGTTAACTGATGTTTCTCTTGCGACCCCGTCTTCGCGCGGCTTGCCGTGCGCTTTCGTTCCCGATTCTCGCGCTTGCAGCGCTCACCACGGCCGGCGCCGGCGCCCGTGCCGAGGAGGTCGTGAACGTCTACTCCTACCGCGAGCCCGGACTGATCGATCCGATCCTGAAGGCGTTCACCGAAAAGACCGGCATCAAAGTCAATGTCGTCTTCTCGCGCGATGGTCTCATCGAGCGCGTAACGGCAGAGGGCAAGAACAGCCCGGCCGACGTCATCCTCGTCAACGAGTCCGGCCTGCTGTTCAAGGCCAAGGATGCCGGCGTCACGCAGCCGTTCCAGTCGAAGGTGATCGACGAAGCCCTCGAGCCCAAGTTCCGCGACCCGGAGCATCATTGGTTCGCCATCACGCAACGCGCGCGCGTCGTCTACGCGTCCAAGGACCGCGTGAAGCAGGACAGCATCACGTACGAGGAGCTCGCGGACCCGAAGTGGAAGGGCAAGATCTGCATCCGCTCGGGCCAGCACACCTACAACATCGCACTGATCGCCTCCATCATCGCGCACGACGGTGAGGAGAAGGCGGAAGCCTGGCTTACTGGACTTCGCGACAACCTCGCACGCAAGCCCGCGGGCGGCGATCGCGAAGGCGTGCGCGACGTGCAGGCAGGCCTTTGCGATCTCGCAGTCGGCAACACCTACTACATGGCTGCGATGCTGAAGAACCCCGAGCAGAAGGCATGGGCGGATGCCGTCAAGATACTGTTCCCGAACGCGGCGGACCGTGGAACGCACGTGAACGTCTCGGGCGCTGCGCTCGCAGCCCACGCGCCCAACAAGGACAACGCAATCAAGCTGTTCGAGTTCTTCCTGTCGCAGCAGGCCCAGGAGATCTACGCTGAGAACAGCGGCGAGTATCCGGTGATCGCGGGCGCCAGCGCCTCGGCTCTCGTCAAGAGCTGGGGTGACCTCAAGGCGGATCAGCTTTCGACGGCCGACCTCGCGAAGCTGCGCAAGAAGGCCTCGGAGCTGGTCGACAAGGTGCGCTTCGACGCCGGCCCCAACTCCTGATCGACGCCTGCCTTGGCACCATTACGCGAGGGCGCGCACCCTATTTGCCTGCCCTCGCACCTTCCTTGAACGACGATCGGACTCCTAGCCGATGAGCGCTCCTCCTCCCGTCTCCGCGAGCCCTCGGTCCCCCGGCGTGATCGACAGCTTCAAGCGTTTCGTCGCCGAGCGCCGCGGCACAAAGTTGGCGGCAACGCCGGGCTGGAGCCTCGCCATCTCCCTGGTGCTGGCGATCGTCGTGCTTCCCATCGCCGCCGTCCTCTATATTGCGGCGACGCCTGCCAGTAACGACTGGCCACATCTTCTCCAATCCGTGCTGCCGCACGCCCTTCAGCAGACCCTTCTGCTGGCCGCAGGCACCGGCCTGCTCACGCTGGTCATCGGCACGGGCACGGCCTGGCTCGTCACCATGTACCGCTTTCCCGGGCGCGCGCTGCTCGACCGGCTCCTAGTGCTCCCGCTCGCGATCCCAACCTACATCGTCGCCTACTGCTACGCAGAGCTTCTCGACTACGCCGGCCCCGTGCAGTCCGCGCTGCGGGCGACATTCGGATGGACATCGCCCCGCGACTACTGGTTTCCCGGCATTCGCTCGCTTGGCGGGGGCATTCTGGTGATGTCGGCTGTGCTTTATCCCTACGTCTATCTCGCCGCCCGCGCGAGCTTCATCCAGCAATCCGTGTGTGCGCTCGAAGTTGCCCGCACGCTCGGACGCTCACCCTTGGGAACTTTCCGCGCGGTGGCGCTGCCGCTCTCGCGGCCGGCTCTTGTGGCGGGCGTGGCGCTGGTGCTGATGGAGAGCCTGAGCGATCTCGGCGCGGTTCAGCACCTCGGCATCGAGACTCTGTCGGCGGCCATCTATTCGACTTGGCTGCAGCGCTCCAACCTCGGGGGCGCCGCGCAGATCGCCACCGTCATGCTCGGGCTCATCGTGGTGCTCCTCGCCGTCGAGCGCTTCGCCCGCGGGGGCGCCAAAGTTCATCATACGACCGGACGTTACCGGGCCATTCCCTTCCAGGACATCGACGGCTGGCGCGGCTATGTGGCGGCGCTCTGCTGCTCGCTGCCGTTCATCGCGGGCTTCGTCGTGCCGTTCGCCTTACTCTTGCGCTTCGCGCTCGGGCATGCCGGCGTCGCCATCGAGGGCGGCTACCTGCGCGCGACGTGGAACAGCTTCTTCCTCGCCACCCTGGCCGCAGCCGCAACGGTAACGCTCGCGCTTCTCATCAGTTACGGGCCGCGCGTCGCGCGCAACACCATCTCGCGCCTCGGCGCGCGCATCGCGGGCTTCGGCTACGCCCTCCCGGGAACCGTGCTCGCCATTGGCGTGCTGATCCCGCTCGCCGCGCTCGACAACAGCATCGACGCGCTGGCACGCAGCCTGTTCGGCGTCTCGACGGGGCTCATCATCTCGGGGTCCGTGGTGGCGCTCGTCTATGCCTATGTCATCCGTTTTCTGGCGGTGGCGGTAGGCGGCATCGAAGCGGGGCTCGAGCGCATCTCGCCCAACCTGGATGCTGCCGCGCGCACGCTCGGGGAGAGCGCGGGCTCGGCATTGTGGCGCATCCATCTTCCGCTACTGGTGCCCGCACTCGGGGCTGCCGCGCTTCTCGTGTTCGTCGACGCCCTCAAGGAATTGCCCGCGACGCTGCTGCTGCGTCCTTTCAACTTCGAAACGCTGGCCACGCATGTGTATGCCTTTGCCGCGCTCGAGCAGATCGAAAGCGGCGCGCTCGGAGCGCTGACGATCGTGCTGACGGGCCTCGTTCCCCTGATCGTGCTTCACCACGCCATCGCGAGCGGACGGGCGGGCGGCAGCGGCTCCTGACGCGGCGGTGACGACAGAAAAAGCCCCGGGATCGAGGATCCCGGGGCTTGGATTTTGGAAGGCTCGGCAGCCTGCGGCTACTTCTGGATACCTTCGACCTCGAGCGTCAGCTCGACCTCCTTGGAGGCCGGCCCGAGATTGAAGTTGATGCCGTAGTCGGCGAGCGTGAGCTTGGTGGTTCCGGTGAAGCCCGCGCGGTTGCCGCCCCACGGGTCGGCGCCGCCGCCGACATAGGCCGCATCGATCGTGACCGGCTTGGTCACGCCGCGCAGCGTGAGATCGCCGGTGATCTTGGCCTTGCCGTCTCCGGCGGGGGCGACAGACGTGCTGACAAAGGTGGCCTTGGGGAATTTCGTGACGTCGAGGAAGTCGGCGTTGCGCAGATGCTTGTCGCGCTCGGCATGATTGGAGTTCACACTCGCGGTATCGATCTCGACGCTCACCTTGGAGGTTTCCGGCGCCTTCTCGTCATAGGAGAACGTTCCCGAGAACTGATCGAAGCGGCCGACCAGCCAGCTAAATCCCAGATGCTTGATGCGGAAATTGATCGAGGCGTGCGCGTTCTTGGTGTCGATCGTGTAGTCGGCCGCCGTAGCCTGTCCGGGCAGCAGGAGAGCCGCCATCATTGCCAGCGGTGCGAGACGAACCATCATTGAAACTGTCCTTTCTGGTGGAAGATCTAAGATTTGCGCGGACCGGACCACATGCGCGAAAGCGTGCGGTCCCGGTCGACAAAATGGTGCTTCAAGGCCCCAGCCGCGTGAGCGGCTGCAAGCGCGATCGTGAAGTAGGCGAGATAGGCGTGGACGACGCCGGCGGTATCCTCCAGCCCCTTGTTCTCGCCAGGCGAGGGCACACTGAAGAGGCCGAAGACATCGATGGGCCGGCCATCGGCGGTCGAGATCAGATACCCGCTCACCATCAGGGCGAGCAGGAGCGGATAGAACCCTCGATGCACGACGCGGGATGCCGTCTTCTCGAAGTCGGTGAAGCCCTCGTCCGACGGCTTCACGTTCGCGAGGCGCCAGCCGAACCGCACCGCGAGCGCGATGAGCAGCAGAATGCCGACGCCTTTGTGAATGCTGGGAGCCGTGTGGTAGTAGGGGCTGTAGTAGTCGAGATCGACCATCCAGAGACCGAGGCCGAACATGGCGAAGATAGCGATCGCCATGAGCCAATGAATTAGACGGCTCACGAGGCCGTATCCGGCCAGCGTGTCACGGATGAACATGTCAGTCCCCTCGATCTCCCAACGCCTGCGTTAGATAAAGCGCGCAAACGCCATTTCAATGATGGGACAAACCCGGATAGGTGCGAGCAGGGAAACAATCCGGTGCGGCGGCGGCGACAGAGCGCCTCAAAAGGAAAACGGCCGCGAGCAGGCTGCTCGCGGCCGCTGATCATGATGCCCGCCGATAACGGTCCTCAGAATCCGAAATAGAGACGGATGCCGGGGCGGCGATAGTATCGCGGATAATAGTAGGGGGAATAGCCGCCGTAGTAATAGGGCCGGTAGGGCCTATAGAAGCGCGGGCCGTAATAATGGCGATGGTGCCATCTGCGGTAATGCCGGTGCTTCCAGCGACGATGGACCTGCTCAACGGAGCTGTCTGCAGTAGCCGCTATTTTGGCCACTCCAGCAGCGGTGCCGGCAGTCATGGCCTGGGCAGGGGCAGTCGCGGAAAAGAGCACCGCTCCGACTCCCAACAAGGCCATGGCGATGAGGCTTCGCATGGCTGTTTCCTTTCTGCAGTTGATCCCCAGCGTACTTCGCGGATCTTACGCACCTACGAGCCCAACACATGCGCTCGTAATTTGACGACCACGGAACAACCCGAGGCCGGCTCAGTGTGCGCGGGCAACAATCCGCATCGGGAGGCTGTGGCCTGTCGATCATCAGCGACGATCGCGGACGCACATACCACACGATAGTAGGCCACCATTGTCCCAACGCCTCCCGATATCGCATTTGCGCAAGATCAAGTGCAGCAGGACTATGGTCATCTCCTTATGATGTAGAACTCTTTGGCAAGAGATCAATTCTCACTTGCTCAGTATTGCGCTGCGGAATGAAGATTGTCTATCCTACGTCTGAACAATTGTTGGTTAGAACACGTATGAGCCTATGACCCGAGAGCGTTGGGCTCAGGCCACTTGTGCCTCGACGGGACGTGCGCTTGGCCCCGGCACAAATGCGGTGACCGGCTTCTTAAGCTCAACGATGAGATTGTCGTCGAACAACGACATCCAGTTCATCCAGCGGAACTCGTAGCCGATGCTCGCGGCCAGCGCCTTGAGGGAGCGGGGCGTGAAATAGTTGACGTGGTCGGGAAAGCGGAAGCCGCACCACTGTGAGCCCATGATAAAGCGGTTGGCCGAGTTGTAGTTTGGCGAGCGCAGCAGGATCGTGCCGCCCGGTTTCAAACGCTTGAAAGCGCGTTCGAGAATAAGCCGCGGCTGTGCCTCGTGCTCGAGATAGCTGCGCATCAGAATGGCGTCGAAGAAGTTTTCCTCGAAGCGCTCGATGCCGCTGGTGGCAGGCTCATGATAGACGGTGCCGCCGCGAGCCTCGAAAATGGGCCTGGCCTTCTGGCTCAGGCCCTCGCTGATCTCGATGCCGTAGGGGGTCGGTCCGTCGGGAATGCGGGTGGAGCCTCCGCAGCCGATCTCCAGCACACGGCCTTCCGGCCCGACGGCGCGCTCGTGGCGGGCGCGATCAATCACCTTGCCGAGCTTCAGGCGAAAGCGCGTCAGCGCGTCGAAGCGCGCGAGCTTGTTCTTTTTCCGCCGCTCCTTCTCCTCCGCGTGCTGCTTCTCCCACGCGTAGGTGACCGAAAGGTCCTCATAGTCCGGCACGAGGCCGAGATAGACGAAGCCGCAGGAGTTGCAGGCAACCACTGGCCATGGGCTACGCGTATACTTGTGCACGACCGTCGCGCCGGTCTGCTGGCAGACCTCGCACGTCGGCCGCTCGTGCGACCTCGATTCCGACATGTAAAACCCCTCGAAGGGGTACACGCCTCCGTTCGGCGGCGCGCGGCCCCGTTGATTAGCTCCTGAACGGGGCGAAGGTTACCGGGCGAGCCCGGTGAGTTCAAGAAATGGCGCTCCTGACGTAGGGGGCATCTGCGTACACAGACAGCCGCCACACGGAAAAAGGGCGAACTTTCGTTCGCCCCTTCCCTATGCCGGTCGATGCCCCTGCCCCGCTTAGAGCGGGATGTTGTCGTGCTTCTTCCAGGGGTTCTCGAGGGTCTTGTTGCGCAGCAT